>Ga0307509_10001355_pt1 | contig 41478 bp, 35 predicted proteins | sample 10_EM_MG_FD_202245 | JGI IMG/M metagenome (GOLD analysis project Ga0307509, IMG submission 202245) | Populus trichocarpa ectomycorrhiza microbial communities from riparian zone in the Pacific Northwest, United States - 10_EM | ecosystem: Host-associated > Plants > Roots > Unclassified | place...
AATCCCTTGAAGTTAAAGACTTGAAGCCGTCGTGAAGAGGGGTCCAAGGATCTCGATTGGTCAAAAACCAAAAATACGACAAGTCAACTGAGTTGAAATTTCAATCGCTGTGGTTGTAACTGACGTGTTCGCCAGACTTATGCTCACACCCTAGTACAAGTACGATCTTGGAGACAAAAGTCGTTAACACCCCCTCATTTCACACCAATGATGGGCATTTTCGCTTCACAAAATCTGAGCTTTTGTTGGTGGCAAAAATAATTCAAGATGAACCAGAGAATTTAGAGTGATATAGATATTATCGTTCATAAGTGGCAAGCTTGGTTAGTTAATGCCCATGGTGCAATGGCAGAGAGAATGATGGTGGGTAAAAGGTACCTCTACTTTTATCAGAGGCTCTCATACAAAAGGTACATTGCAACAATATTCAATCTGGATCTCAAGCCCTCAGTCTTCATTGTGGGGTGGGGGGTTCTCATAATTTCTACTAAGAAAGTCTAGGGAATCACTTGCTGTATGGCACCAGTTTTTTCAATTCTAGATTACTTTTAGATCAGTTGTGAGTGCTTAAAATTAGCCGTTTCTGGTGTGAAATGGGGGGGGAGTGCCGACGACTTTTGTTGCCAAGATCATTCATTAAAAGGATTTTTCTCCTACCCTGTTCCTTCTTGAATCTCTAACCTCACGGTGGCTAAAGTTATGTGGGCGGGCTGGCGATGAACCTCTCTAATCCTCGTCCATCTGGTCCCAGATCCTGCACACGACTTATCATATGTACTCGTAATTTTCTGACGTTTGCAAACACAACTGCTATTGCATATGGGCGAAAAGTTGCCCGGAGCCTCAAGATTTTTGCGGTATGCAATAGCAGTCGTGTTTGCAAACGTCAGAAAATTACGAGTACCGAACTCTAAATAAGCCGCCCCGGATAGGCGAGGACTGTTGGCTTACGGTGCCTATTCTGATACAGTAGCATAGAGTCAGTGCAGGACCGGCGGTGCCCTTCTTCCCCGGCGGTCAGCTAGTGAAAGTTTATGAAACCTCCTCTAACACATCTCCCAAGATAATGAAAGGGAAATGAATAGAAGAAATCCTCCCTATACACAATCTTCCCTGAATTGCTAATGAACTAAGGTTTGGCGAACGGAGCCCGCCCTCTGTCCCTGAAGGAGTTGGGGCTGCGCGGAAATGCGAGATTTTCGGGATGCAAGTATTGAACCACAAACCACTCACCACGCGTATTTTCCTAAACGAGCCTGGTGTATTTATCTGGCACCTTTAGCTGGGAAAAAGATAGTAAGATGTGTGTACTAGTAGACTGCATTTGTTATATGGTATTAAAGGGCACTTTTTTTTTGGACGTAGTGATAGGAGAATTAAGCGATTCAAGGATGAACCCGACGAGTTAGGATCGGGGACTGGGTTGTGTTGTGATGCTCAACCAGATGCATCTGGAACATGTCCTGCCAGAAGGATGTAATACAATTTTTTTTAAACAAGGTGAGCTCTCTGAATTCTGCGGGTCTTTGGGTTGCATAACCCCGCATCTGGAAAAGACAATAAGGATGTTACAAGGCTGCTGTAGTGCTGTACTTCGTTTGCTAACAGCCTAGGCGAAGCCAGCGGCTCGTATTTATACCGCAAAGTCCAAATATATAACCCTGAGGATTCTCATACTCCGGACCTTCAAAACCCTCCTTCTAGATTCCTCGGACTTTGAAAGACTCAACATCTTTTCCGATCGTATACACATTCTCCAAAATGTCATCATCGCCCTCTGACTCCCACCAGCCCCCGCCAGACGATAATGCGGACGACCCTTTGATATCAAAACCGGAAAAGTCGGCAAAACTGCCGATATCATTCGACAGTCAGAAGCAGTTCTGGTCCAACATGGCCTCTCTCTCGTGGAGATGCCTGATAACAGTTTTTTCCTTGTCGCTTCTTATTATAGGTCTCCATGCCTTCTCACGGATGGGGAAATTGTCGCGAATGGAGCAGCGATGGTTCAATGCAATCACAATTCTCCTCGGTGCCTTCGCGAGTTTGGGCCTCGGATCCCTTCTAGGATATCTGGGATCAATGCTGAGATGGAGTCTGCTTGCTAAGAAAAAGTATAAAATGCAAGATGTACGCGACGCCCGATCCCAAAGCTCTGGCCAAATTTTAACGGCTGAGATATAGATTGAATTGCTGCTTGCTATGCCATCCCCCACCGGTTCAGCAAAACTCCTTATTGCACATATTCGAGCATGGAGACTCTCCCAGACGACTTTAATTGTCATGTTATATCTATTTTTAAATATTACTGGAAGATTTAGTGTTGCCATCTTTGGGTTAACTTACAACCTGGTTGATGACTTGGTTGATGACCCTCCTATTTATACTACAAATTGGACCTCGAGTGTATTGCTTACTAAGAACGCTACGGATTTTGAGGTGGTTGAGAAAAGCCTTCGTAAGGATTCTGCTCTCTACGAGAATGCTTCTTTTTCATAGAAAATTTGGTTGACCTTTTATGTAGTATCATACTTGGATTTGGCCCGGGGAGGATTAGCTACACTAAGTCTTGAGTATCGGCAGGAAATTAGACTTAATGCCAGTGGGCCACAGACCCTAGACCATATATACCGACGAGCCTTGGGAGCCTCGGGAGGTCTATTATTAGTCCTAGATATCAGCAATAATGGGGACCTCGGGTACTACATGCCGCAATTCATAGGAGAGGGGAAATCTTCAGGGTCTTCAGGTCATGTTGTCCACTCCTCTACAAACTGTACTATGCTCCGCCTTGACGGCAACAAGTATTGGAAGGACTATGGCGGTAAGGACCAAACCTCTAAGGGTATGTTATATAAACCACATGTGTGGATACTGATGGTGGTGTCATGAAGCTTACCTAATCTTTGAGACAGATTGGAATGATGAGAAAAACGGGGAGGCGATCGCTGAGGTATTAAGGGTACTAGACAACAGAAATGCCTGGCCCCGTCAGGATGCGGAACATGCTGCTTGGGCAACACCACTGACCCAGGAGTCAAACGGATCCTCAGTGACTTGTGAGTCAGTCATCAAGGTTTTAGGGATACACGCAAGAACTAATGTATGATTCTCTAGATGTGGTATATCGCGAGACAGCCTGGGAATGCATCTCGAGACTTTCTGAGACGCTAAATGGAGACCCCCATCCAAAACCGTTATTTGATTCCGCCGCGCTTTTTCTGTTACCAATTGTGGAAAGGGTGCAACTGGGCGGAGCGCTGGGACTGACGGGAAATTCCTGTGGAACCCCCTTGGTGGGTGGGGGGAACTCAGTAGTGTACCGGTTGTTCACAGATCTTAAACGCAAATCAAGCCCGTCCGCCGGCGTGCAAACGCTCAATTTTTACCAAAACGGCACAGGAGGCTCCGCCACTCAAAAGAAGTATTACAACCGCTACATCGCCAGAATGATAGCGAGCCTCCCCATCAGCGCAATAGCCTACGGAACCGAGATATTACCTCGGATCAAGAAGGATCCTGAAGCGTACTGGACTTACCATGTCGAAACAACGCTAGAAGTGAAATGGGATAGGGTCTTCATCTCGGCGGGCACCATACTCACTAGTCAGATACTCGTGATTATCGCTGTTGTGTATTATAGCCGAAATGTGTATGTTCGCGAGGACAGCCTTCTAACTACAGCCGAGCTACTGAAGACGGTATTGTATAAGATTGGCGACGGTAATCTGATGACTGCAAAGGAATTGGGGGATTCTTTAGACAAGGTCCTAGGAGGTCCCGTTAGTTATGGCACTATCCCAGGCCCGCAGGGAGACCCGCCAAGGGTGGCCTTGGGCCGTGATGTGGAATATAAGTTTCCCAGATTTCCCTCATTTCGGAGGCGCTCGATTTTCCGGTGGTGAATGAGGGTGGTGGTTTTCGGGTAATTTGGGGTTTAGTTTACATGGAAGGCATCTTAGGTTGATGGGTTGGGTGAGGAACAATTAGTGGCGTAGCGGATGGGCTTGATATTGTTCCGGTGGGCTGAGTTTTGGCTCAGCATGACTTGATGGGGTGTGTCGGAGGGCTATGGCATTGATGGAACTGTTATTATTTTAAATAACTCTATATCTTATATCTAAAGTCTAGATATATATTGGATAATTGCTTTCTTCAATCATATTGTCTTTTAAAACATTAACTCGTTCATGAAAATGATGGCAGGAAAGCTCCGCGAAGAACCATACCGAGCTCTAGTGCTTGTCCCGGTCCTCGCGATCATAGAAGGAGCTTCGCGCATTTTGGGAATCCCCGTCTGAAGGTTCGCAACCAATCGGTGCCAGTCTAGAAGGTTAAGATTAACCGATCCTCTCAGGTTAAAGTAACGTTCCCCAGGATACTTACGAATGCAGGTTAATCGTCGCACATGGTGGCGGTATTCCGGGTTTGATCTTAAAGGAAAACTTTTATCCCTTGCACCTGTCTCCCCAAAATCTTGCCCCCAATATTAGAGCAGAGCAATGGGAAGCTCTGCACTTCTCCCATCTGCCGAGTGGATTTGGTGAAAACTGGCGGGTGTGCTCTCGATATGTACTGTGTATATGAAACCGCAGAAAGAGGAAATTGATATGCCGTGAGAACTGAAATCATTGAGGATCCAGCTAGGACGCTGAAATTGCTTCTCATGGTAAGGTCTGTCATATTTGTCTCAACAGAGAGCTAGAAGAGAATCTTTCGACTGGGTTCTCTCCCCTTTATCCAAAGTGGATATTTTAGACGTCCTGGTATCGCTCCCAATCAGTCTGGTTGTTACGGCATCGATCTGCACTTCTCTCGCAAGTGCACGCCCCAAGCTATAGGGACACCCTCTAATATCACACCTTCTAGCAGATATAGACACTAGGATCGAAGTTTTCTTGAACAACAGCCTATTTGTGAGCGAATTGAAGCCGTTTGGGGATTCTAAATTTCGAGTGGGCCAAACGAACGATTGTGATTTGTAACCAGGAGCTCTTTTTTAAGCGGTCATAATATCGCACTCGCGCTGTTGAGATTCCTTGGTGAAATCCTAAGCAAACCCATAGCGGATGTATTATAGCCTTGTGTGTTGCTGCACCAGTCCCTGGCCCAGAAATTTTGGAACGAAGCTGTATTGGTATCATACTAGCGCAGTACTTATTAACCAGAACAAGCGGGGGTATATTTGGGGGTTAACCTTGAATAACTGTTCTATAACTTCATACCGGAGCCTGCATGATAAAAAAAGATAAAAGGAGTCGCTCGACTCCTATTATGATCATACTTGAAAAGAGGATGGTCTGGCTAATCATCATGTTTGCCTTGTTTCCTTTAATTCTGTATTATCTCAACACAAAGCCAACAGAGCTTTTAGTGTACGATACCGATAGCCTACTGAGTGTTGGGGGTGGTCATAAAAGAATGAGGCGAACTCGAGTTTTACTTGCCAAAATTAGGCATGTGTAACCATAGGGAGAGCGAATCTTGGCTCTATTCTTCGTAGAGGAAAACAGTCAGGTGAACTGTCGGCACAATGGGTTCATAATATTCGGCTCTTTATGCACAGTACTCGAGCTATTGGCTGGTTGGTCCAGGTGCTAATTAGTACGGCGGGTCAAGTGTACACAACGTGTAGAAAAAAATTCTGCGTGTAGCAACGGTGCCCTCCCCAAGTCCTAAGGCCGGGTAAGCATGTATGCACTACTGGAATCTAGTGCAAGGACATCCAAAAAAAAAAAAAAAAAAGAGTGAGAAAAAAGAAAAGAAAAAGATGCACAAATCCTCAAAAAGTACATTTGCATATTTTTATCATAATATTATAATAGTCTTTAAAGTATGAAAATGGTGCACATGTTATCTGTACTTGTTACACGATACAAAATCTCAAAAATCAAGTGAGATGGGTAAGGAGAAGAGTTTTTATCTTAGACAGAGATGTGTCTAGGAAGGCTCAATATAAAACGTACGTAAAATAATGATAAAGATTTTTCAAGTAATAACTTAATATATTGATAAGGGCTGTTCTCTATTGGGTCATGATTTTGGTAAAGCTCAGGAGGTACTTCAATATTTGTGTCCCGGAGTGATAGAGAGAGCGGCCTACATCTAACTACTATACTAACTAAGTACCTGTTATCAAACTATTACGCTAGCAGGAATAGCTTACCTAATATTTAAGAGCGAGGTATACAGCTTCATAAGATGACCATATATCCAAACCCAAGCTGCCAGAGTCATGAGCTTCTCAGAGGCATCTGGAAGTTGACTCGGAACACTGGATAAGAGCATGTTTCAAGATATGTTTAACTGATTGAAATAATATTAAGAGAACACTACTCCTCTCATTTTCTAGTTGTATATATATTAGCTGGATAATGCTTTGATAGCTGGATATGGGAACTGATCACTCCATCTTCCATATTGCTATTCGTATGTAGGCATTTGAACCGCATATTCATATATAGTGTATCATGACGAAGAGATTGAAGACTGTCTACTGGTGAAGTGGGGACAGCCTCAGATGAAATAGCAGTTGGTAATTTTCTCTGAGTTGAGCTGGGCAAGATTCAGGGTCAAATGGTGTTTGAACTTTGGTTTAACAAACTGAATTATTAAGAAAATATCATTCTTCTTAACTAAAGAAGTTGAAGTAGTAGCATGAACATTAGTATAAATAGTAGGCCTCTCCCTGGGTGGTTGAAGCATAATCAAGCAACTGAGAAGAGACCTTAACAATATAACAAGTTAGCGAGTTATATTTTAACTCTTTGATATTTGACTACGCTTTATTACTTTACCTTTATCAAACAATTACCTACAAGCTTTCCTGACTATTAATCTGTTGTGTGGAATATCCTCGGCCTAGTTAGCTTGGAATCCTACCCTGTCAACGACCCGGTAACACAATTAAAGGTGCATATTTATATATAGTCTATCATGGTGAAGAGATCGAAGACTGTTTACGGATAAAGTGTCCACATCCTCAGAGTAATAGCAGTTCTGGTGACTGTCTTTATCGATCAGGGCAAAGTTTTCACAGTTACTAAACGGTGTTCGCACTTTGTTTTGACAGAATGAATTCTTAAGAAGATACTTCTGAATATGAGAAGTAAAAGTAGCATGAATATTAGTATAAATAGTATGCCTCTCCCCCGGTAGTTGAAGAATCATTAAACCAATAGAGGAGAATACTTAATAATCTCTTAAGTTATTATCAAGCTAAACGCTGTTACGGGGTAGCTAACACGGTAGGATTCTGAGCTAACTAGGCTGAAGATGTTCGAGACAACAGATTATTGCTCAGGAAAGCTTGAGAATAATTATTTGGTAAAGGTAGAGAAATAAAGCGTAGTCAAATATCAAAGAGCTAGAATATTACTCGCTAACTTGTTATATTGTTAAGATCTCTTCTCCGTTACTTGATTATTCTTGAACCACCTAGGGAGAGGCCTACCATTTATTCTAATGTTTATGCTACTTCAAGTTCTTTAGTTAAGAAGTATTTTCTTAACAATTCAGTTCGTTAGAACAAAGTGTGAATACTGTTTGACTGTCCCCACTTCACCAGTAGACAGTATTTGATCTCCTCGTTATAATAGACTCTAATGTTATATGAATATGCAGTCCAAATGCCTACATACCAATAGTAATGTGGAATATGGAGTAATCAGTTCCGATATCCAGCTATCAAAGCATTATGCAGCTAAAGCATATAGAACTAGAAAATGAGAGGAGTAGAGTTCTCTTAATATTGTTCCAATCAGTTAAATATATCTTGAAACGTGCTCTTATCTAGTGTCCCAAGTCGACTTCCAGATGCCTCTGGAAAGCTCATAACTCAGAGAGCCTAGGTTCAGATATACAGTTATCTTTTCAAGCTGTATACCTCACTCTAAATATTAGGTAAGCTATTCCCGCTAGGGTAATAACATCTTTGATATTTGAGAACTCTTTACTCTTACAGTTACCAAACCATCAATTGAGCCTTCCTGACTATCAATTAATTGTTTTCAAATATTCCCGGCCTAGTTAGCTCAGAATCCTACCGTATCAGCTACCACGTAACTGATTTCTAAGTGCCAAGCTTCCCCTTTCAGTTTATCGCCCTCAAATAATTCTTCACTGTTTCAGACTGCTCAAAGGATACTATTTTTGAATGAGTGCATGCTGAACAGCCCCTTATTATTATTATTATTATTTTTATTATTATTATTATTATTATTATTATTATTATTATTATTTTTATTTTTTTTTTTCCTTTTTTTCTCTTTTTTTTCACTTTTTTTTTTTTTTTTTTTTTTTTTTTTTTTTTTTGAGATCCATGTACTGGATTCCAGTAGCGCATACATGGTTACCCGGCCTTAGGACTTGGGCAGGGCACCCTTGCTACACGCAGAATTTTTTTCTGCACGTTGTGTACACTTGACCCGCCGTAAATTAGAGCAGGTTCGTCTCACTTGCCCTTCACCCAGGTACGGTAGTCGAGGGTGGGTACTGTGGGGTTACAGATTGGTTTATGGCAGTTTAGTTAGATATTTCTTTTCTTTATGGTCATGGGCATGAGAGGTTCTTAATTAGCTAGCGGGAAAAAGTGGCGGGTGTGGGGCCATTTGTAATCACCGGCATGTATCGTGGGTTTTAAGCGGGAGAATAGCATAAGGATACAGAGCCGAGGACCGGACTTTGTATCTGCACTCCACCGATTAGGTTTTTCACTTCATGATTTCTTTCAAAAGTGTTTTCCGTGATCAACATCGACGAGACTTTAACACTTCCTATAGTGTGAGCCACGCTTGCCCACTTAGGTTCTGCTAAGGCTTTTCTACCGGTTGATCATTTCTCTTTGTTTGTCCGGGGTACCTTCTCTACGCTCAAAATATCTATTCGGGGAAAGTCTGCCTCTGGCCGAGAACCATCGTTTCAGAACCCCACCATCCTGGAGACAAAAGTCGTTAACACCCCCCCATTTCACATCAAAGATAGGCATTTTCGTTTTACAAATCTGAGTTTTGTTGATCGCGAAAAAAATTCAAGATGCTCCAGAGCCTTTAGAGTGATCTAGATATCATCATTCATAAGTGGCAAACTCTGCTAGTTAATGCTCATGGTGCAATGGTGGAGAGAATGACGGTGAGTAAAAGGTACCTCTAATTTTATATGAGGTTCTCATACAAAAGGTACATTGAAAGAATATTCCATCCGGACCCCAAGCTTTCAGCTTTCATTGTGGCGTGGAAGAATTCTCATGATTTCTACCAAGAAAGTCTAGGGAATCACCTACACACTATGGCATCAATTTTTTCAATTCTAGATGGCTTACAGATGATGGGTTGTGAGTGCTTAAAATTAGCCGTTTCTGGTGTAAAATGGGGGGGGGGGGGGGGTGCCCACGAATTTTGTTGCCAAGATCATTCATTAAAAGGATTTTTCTCCTCCCCTGTTCCTTATTGAATCTCTACCCTCACGATGGCAACATTATGTGCGCGGGCGGGCTGAACCTCTAATCCTTGTCAACAACGTCCCACATCCGGCATATGACTTATCATATGTATTATACCGAACTCTAAATAAACCTCCCCCCAAATAATGAAAAGGAAATAAATAAACGAAATCTTCCCTACTCTTACCTACAATCTTCCCTGAATTGCTAATGAACTACCGTAAAAACTGTAATAATTGGACTTCGCGCTAGTATGTTGACATAAGGTATGTCTTGCCAAGGTTCCACAAGGCGAATTGCGCAATATCATTTTTTCAGTCAACTAACAGCTTTCTTCATAGAATACATCGGCATGATTATCCGTTTCTGCCAACTCTTCACGATCTTCTTCTAGACCTATCACCGCCTTCGCCCCTATCTCCCATTTTGCCAACCCCTCTGCAAGGTAAGCATTCTCCACCCCCTTTACAGATATCTCACTGTCACAACTGCCATCAATAGGAAGCGCTAATCCCAAGATGCGGAAGGATTTCTTTACAACTTCTACTCTCTCCCGAGAAAATACCTCTCATGCCTCCCCGACTGCCCATGTCGTAAGTATTCTCCGCATCCCCACCATGCTTCCTGCTAACTTTCCACCCTCTGCCAGGATTTCCTCCTCCTCCTTCTCAATTTTGTCCAATCTATCTTCGAGAACCCCCTACTTACACAACATCCTGTTAGTACTCTCTCTCTGGAAGGGCTTTTATTACTAATATTAACAACCCCACAAGCCAAATGAACCTTCCATCAACAGAGAATCCTCCCCGGGCAGTGATATCAGCCTCCCCCTACTCCCTGCCCCCCACTCCTGCTACTCGGACAGATGCTAATTGGCCAATCTTTAGTGATACTGGCTGCTGATCCCCTGAGTACTCGCAATGGACTAACCTTTATGACCACAACTGCGCTTGCACACGGTTTCAATTTGAGGGTAAATCCTTGAATTTTGGCCGTGTTTAAGGGCAGTTGTATTCATAAAAGTTAGTCTATTCAAAGTACAAAGGGGATCCGAAATACAGGAGAAATCGTGCGATTTGCTCTCCACCCACCAATGTTGTGGTATTCTAGTGGCTTGTGAAGCTGTTTATATATGGTCGGGCCGGAGCGGCCACTTTGAAGCTGGATACCCTCTATGGGCATTGCCACTGGTGTATCTAGCTTCAACTTGGCCGCTTCAGTATATAGTAAAGGGCAGAGCAGGGAGAGGTAAGCTTCAATTTCTTTACCTTCAAAATATCCTTGAACGGACGATTAATACTAACATCTAATGGTTGCACTAATGAAGTGCAGCCACCAGGGATCAAGCTGACGGTAATATCATTTGCGAAGAAGGTATCGAGTACCTCTTCCGTTTTGTGAGCAGCAAACAAGTCGAGAGCAAGAATTGTTGGCCGATTATCAAGAGCAGGTATTAGTTGCTCCTCAATCCACTGCAAGAAGTTCTCTGTATTGGCGTATGCTTTCGGATTGAACTTTACATCTACTCGTGAGTCGTAGCTTTCCTTCTCTTTCAAAATCCCTCCACCAACTCCAAGTCCACGAAAGAATACTAAAGGCTTTATTCTTGGAACACCATCAGCACACACAGTAAGTTGAACTGTTCCTTGTCTTTTATCCCAACCCGACTGACTTCCCTGTACCCAAATAGTTCGATCACCAATATTATTATACGTCTGCCCTTCAAGGTACTGAAAGGGCAGAGGGGTCTGATCCATATTAACAATATTGGATAAGCAATACCGACCAATTGTGGCAGCTGAATCCCCCAATCCCCTCTCATCATCAGGCCGCAGCTGAGAATTACCCCGGTTAAATCGCATCCAGTTAACTATTTCCTCCCCGAAGTCTGATGGAAGCTGACTGGATTTGTTGGTAACTACTCGTAGGGAAATTCGATGCCGGCCAAGAAACCCCCGAAACCACCCGTTTGAGAATGCAAAATTCGTAAGTGGCTCTGCTGGATAGGTTTCGCCAAATATTGCTTTACTGACTTGTCGGAACCATCCTCGTCGAACAAAACCTCCTGTTGCCCGCCGAACTCGAAACTGATCGTATAGTTTTTTCTCCATTTCCTCCCATTTCGTCTTCCTTCCTCCCCCGCTATCTCTTTGCTGACTTTTGCGGTGTTCAAGATATTTTCCCTCTGCTTCTTCCTTACGCCACCTGGTCAGATTGGGTCCAGGAATTTGAAAACGCTGCATGACCTCAATGCGCATTGGCTTTCGCAGTTTTGTAGGCCCAATTGGTATGGATGGTGTCTCCCAATAGGAAAGAACTCGCAGCCGATAACTAACAGTATATGACTGATAGGGGTTTTCCACGGGCCTTGGTGGTGCTCGAAGCTTTTCTGAAAGCAGCTGTCTCTTTGGGCCTGACTTCTTCTTAATTCCGGCGTAAAATCTGTTTGCTGGAAGTGGTGCTAAAACTGGGCGGACCTTTGTTCTTCCGGCTGCTTTGGCAGGCATTGCTCAGTATTGTTTAAATATGCTGGTGTCGATTATTGTCTATATTGTCGTATTCACTCACAAATTGTATAATTATTATTTTTAATGCTATTTGTTCTATATTTATATACATATTGTTGTTTATATTTTTTTCTCTTTGGGCTTTGCCGCCCGAGTCATCACAGTTTTGTTGAGAGCTGACGTTGGGATTCATTGTAGTGAACCCCGGTCACCACTGTTGAGACACTCATTTCCTTTTAAAACAGGGACCCTCCGTGTGCCCAACCTTAAGTCAACCTACTAGCGCGAAGTCCAATTATTACAGTTTTTACGGTAAGGTTTGGCGAACGGAGCCCACCCCCTGTCCCTGAACGAGTTGGGGCTGCGCAGTGCGAGATCTCCGGCATGCAAGTCTTGAACCGTAGTTATAACTAGAACTATGCTAACATCAAAATCCCAAGTTTCTTGAGATGCGGAATTCTCAAGGGAATTGACCTACTGGATACAGATTGTAGAAAATTTGGAATGGAGATATGAAAAATAGTTGATGTCAAACTATGTAATCAATTTCTGTATCCAGCCGATTTCGCAATTTGTATCAGATACTAGCTTCTATTTTAAACATCGGCGACTTTATAGCCTTTTTCTTATCAGTATCCCATACCATCTTAACATATTCCCTCAATTGATAATTCCCTCCGATCTCTGAAGACTATTGCTGATTGGACTCTGCAATCATCTGACACACTGGGCGGGTTGATATTAGATGCCGGGTATAATTATCCTCCCGTCTTTTATTCCAGTCAACGGTATTCACCGACAGTCCCCCACTGTCGCCTGCGGTCCCCTACCGTCTCCCCCCATTCCCTGCAATTCCCCACTATCCCCTACTGCCATCTGCCATCCCTGGCGTTTCTTTATAGATACTGCGGTTGCCCACCGTCACCGGTCGTCACCCACAGTCCCCTACGGTCCCCCGCTGTCCCCCGCCGTTGACTACAATTCCCACAACACAATTGCAGTCTTGATGCACAGCGCACATATTAATGTCTCAGATTGCCGGGCCGGTCGTCCTCGCTAATGAGGGCCGTTTTTAGATTTCGCGGACGGGGACGGCAAATCTTTTGCAGTCCGGTGCGGTCTCGGGCTCTTGGCAGTCCGTCCTCCGGGCCCTATGGGGTCCCTAGACCGTTGGGAACTCTGGTCGGAGGGATAGAGATCTGGTGGGGGGAGGCTGGTGGAAATGCAATATCTTGGCTAATATTAATCTATTAGAAGAAGTAGAAGAAGAAGTAGGATCGTAACTGCGAAGCGTGGGTGCGAAGATGATGATTTCTGATCAGTTGATAGTATTCATGTGTTTAAGTGAAATGTGTAGCATGTTAAACTGTTTTTAATTATTATTCTCGTATTAAGAGTGATTATGTGTGAGAAGGCGGTAGACCGTGTATATATATCTGTAGGTGACCTGGAGATCTGTATGCTTTGACCTGAGCATCTGGGGGCTTTTGGCCTAGGTTACTTCAGGGTTGGGCCTGGTGGTTGCTTGGGCGCTTTGGGGCTTTGCTAGCTGCCAGAGGTTTGGCCCGAACTGACCCAGGCTTTTCAAAACCATGACCAGACTGGCTTCTTCGGATCACTGATTGATAGTAAATATTTATAGCCATTGTAGCACTAGAAAACAGAAGTGAGACTGTACCAAATATCTGTCGGACAAAAAACCTTTTCCTGCCAATTTATCTTTTGCATAAGTGCATAAGTAACAGGAAAGAACTAGCTGAACATGGGACGGCAGGGGACGGTGGAGGACTACAGGGGACGGCAGGGGACGACCGACCGAGGACGACCGGATACCGCAAGAGTGATATCTCATGATGTGAAACGAATTGGTTTGGAGGTTTATGATTTCAGCTTGGATAGTGCTGGGGGCCCAAGTCCCGGGGACTATAGTCCCCTCCAGTCCGTCCAGTCCTCACCTTCCCGGGCGCATTCTGTCCCAACACCCCCAAAAAGGCGGAGTATGAGCCGTAGCCCCTCCCGTCCTCTCCCGAAGACGGACGGGCTGGACGGTAGGAAATACTGAATTCAATTGAGGTATCGGTTGTTTATAGTATCTATTATCTGTTGCATAGACTAGTCAAAAGATGTGAGTGAACCTTGTAGAGCTGAGTCTTATTTAGATACCGGTAGTCAACTAGTGGATAGTTGGGAAAATAGTCACATACTACACAATGTCATTAAAAACTTTCTCTCCTCCCTTGTTATTGGGGGCGGGCAAAATTAGCCCCCTAGCTACGATCGATGGCAACGCAGACCTCCTCATAACCGAGCTGGCGTCCCTTTGGGATGTACTGCCGTAGGGGCAAAGCCTCGGTTGGCGTGTCCCTTTTAGTTAGCTAATAAATTATGTTGAACATCACCGAGCACCTTCAACACCACCTTCAGAAATTTCTCTGGATCAATTTCTACTATGTATTCCACTACGTGTTTACATTTTTGATTTGTATTTTTTTTTGGTTTACAAGATTGTGGGGTTGGTGGGGGTGAGTGCGGCTTCATTGGCGGAAATCACTCCCGTTGCCTGATGGGCGGTTAATTTTATCCGAGGCCAATACTGTACCTACTGAATTTCTCTACCCTCACGGTACCAGAATGATGTGCGCGAGCGAGCAGAGCGTCTCTAATCCTGTCCACCACCTCCCACATCCTACCCCCCACCTATCATTTGCACACTACCGAACTCTAAGTACGCCTCACCAGATACCGGTAGGCCGGGGGGCTTGGCTTATAGTACCGTAAAAACTTTTGCGATTCGGCATCTGAGGATCCCTGTAAACCGAGTCATTAGACCAAGATAGATTTAGTTTGGCAAGTTAAGATCAAACAAGGCCAATGCACTCAGACTATAGCACGTCAGGGTCAGGAAAGCACTAATCCTTCTCAGAAAAACTTTGTCTCTAGGTCCCGGACGGCAGATCGCAAAGGTTTTTACGGTATGGTTCCGGCCGTCTATACTGTCAACTAAATATTTTGCAACGGGGGACGCCTTGGCATTAAAAAATTGGGTAGATATGTTCGACTCCTGACAAGTTCATAGTTTCTATAATAATTTCCAAGCAGCGGGAATATCAAAAATAACTATGCTATGCTGGAGAATTGAACTTATCTACACTTTCTGAATGCCAAGGCGTCCCCCGTTGCAAAAGATTTGGTTGACAGTATAGACGGCCGGAACCATACCTCATTCTAATACCGTTAGCTTAGGGTTAATGTAGGATAGGGGACGGGTTTCTCTGGCTGCCAGCTAGTGAAAGTTTATGAAACCCCCCAACACATCTCCCCAAATAGTGAAAGGAAAATAAATAAAATAAATCCCCCCAATACAAAATGTTCCCCGTTGCTAGTGAGCCAAGGTTTGGCGAGAGGGGTCTGCCCGCCCTCAGTCCCTGAACCAGTTGAAGCTGCGGCTCAAGTGCGAGATTTTCTGCATTCAAGTATTGAACCACTCACCACTCACCACGCGTATTATCCCAAACGAGCCTGGTGTATTTATATAACACCTCGAGCTAAGCAAAAGATACCAAGGCGTCCGCAGACTGCATTTGTTATATGATATCAAGAGGCACTTTTGTTTGGATATAGTTACAGGAGAATTAAGTGATTCAAAGATCAACCCGACGAGTTAGGACCGGGGACTGGGTTGGGTTGTGAGGCTTAAGCAGATGCATCTGGAACCTGTCCTACCAGAGGGTAGTACTCGTAACGTCTTCTACCCCATAGCGAGCGCCCGGCATAGCCAGCCATCAACCGAAATACTAGCCACGATTTAAATCTGGACTGGGTTCAGCCAGTCATATTGCCTAAACTTGCAGATGGCTCGCTATGCCGGGAGCTACGGTATGCCGGGAGCTCGCTATGGCGTGGAAGATGTTAGTTGTAATTTTAAACAATGCGCACTCTCTGAATTATGAGGGCCTTTGGGTTGCAAAACACAGCCTCTGGAAAAGAAAAAAGGATGTTACAAGGCTGCTGTAGTGCTGTGCCTCGCTTGCTAGCAGGCCCCAGGCCGAGCTAGCGGCCCTTATTTATACCGCAATGTCCAAATATATACCCCTAGGAATTCCCATGCTTCGGACCTTCAAAACCCTCGTTCTAAATTCCTTGGATTTTGAGAGACTCAACATCTTTTTCGATTGTATAAGCGTTCTTCAAAATGTCATCACCGCCCACCGAGTCCCACCATCCTCCGACAGCCGATGGTGTGGACGACCCTTTGATATCAAAACCGGGAAAGTCAGTAAAACCGCCTATATCATTCGACAGTCAGAAGCAGTTCTGGTCGAACATGATCTCTCTCTCGTGGAGATGCTTGACAACAGTTTTTTCCTTGTCGCTTCTTATGATAGGTCTCCATGCCTTCTCACGGATGGGGAAATTGTCGCGAACGGAGCAGCGGGGATTCAATGCGATTACAATTCTACTTAGTGCCTTTGCGAGTTTGGGCCTCGGATCACTTTTGGGATATTTGGGATCAATGCTAAGATGGAGTCTGCTTGCTAGGAAAAAGTATAAAATGCAAGATGTACGCGACGCCAAATTTTAACAAAAGCTCTGACTAAATTTTAATGGCGGAGATATAGATCGAATTGCTACTTGCCATGCCATCCCCCACTGGTTCAGCAAAACTCCTCATTGCACATGTTCGAGAATGGAGACTGTCCCAGACGACTTTAATTGTCATGCTATATCTCCTTTTAAATATCATTGGAAGATTTAGTGTTGCGATCTTTGGGCTAACTTACAACTTGGTCGATGACTTGGTTGATGAGTATCCTACCTATACTATAAATTGGAACTCGAGTGTATTGCTTGCTGGTGGGGCAGCAGATGTTGGGAGCGGGCTTTGTAAGGATTCTACTCTTGCGAGAATACTTCCTTGTCATAGAAACTTTGGTTGACCTTTCATGTAGTATCATACTTGGAATTGGTTCGGGGTGGATTTGCTATGGGAAGGTATCGAAAGGGAATTAGACTTGATGTCAGTGGGCCGCAGACCCTAGCCCCACCCGATTACTGGGACTCCATTTTAAGAACCAGTTCCGAAGACTATAGTGATGGTGGGAAATTCACAATTAATCTACCGGAAATCGTAGGAGAGCATAGAACTGCAGGGTCTTTGGTTCACGCTGTCCACTCCTCTACCAACTGTACTATGCTCCGCCTTGACGGTTATAAGTACTGGAGAGACTATGGCAGTGATAACCAAATCTCTAAGGGTATGATATACCAACCACTTGGGTGGACACTAATGGTGGATGTCATGAAGCTTACCTAATCTTTGAGGCAGATTGGAAAGATAAGAAAAACGGGGAGATGGTTGCTGAGGTGTTAAGGGTACTAGACAACAGAAATGCCTGGCCGCGTCAGGATGCAGAACATGCTGCTTGGGCAGCACCACTTGCCCGGGAGTCAAACAGATCCTCAGTGACTTGTGAGTCAGTCATCAAGGTTTTGGGGTGCACGAAAGAACTAATGTATTATTCTCTAGATGTGGTATATCGCGAGACGGCCTGGGAATGCATCTCGAGACTTTCTGAGACGCTAAATGGAGGCCCACATCCAAAACCCTTCTTTGATTCTGCCAGGCTTTTTCTCCTACCAATTGTGGAAAGGGTGGGATTGGGCGGAGCGGTGGGTCTGACGAACAATTCCTGTGGCACCCCTTTAGTAGGGGCGACGGACTCAGTAGTGTACCGATTGTTCACAGATCTTGAACACCAATCAAGCCTGTCCGCCGGCGTGCAAACGCTCAATTTTTACCAAAACGGCACAGGAGGCTCTGCCCTCCAAAAGAAGTATTACAACTATTACATCGCTAGACTGATAGCGAGCCCCCCAATCCTAGCACTAATCTATGGGGCCTTCGTATTTCCTGAGATCAAGAAGGATCCTAAAGAAGACTTGACTCGACGTGTCGAAACAACGCTAGAAGTGAAATGGGATAAGGTCTTCATCTCGGCAGGCACCATAGTCGCCAGTCAGATACTCGTGATTATCGCTATTGTGTACTATAGCCGAAATGTGTATGTTCGCGAGGACAGTTTTCTAACTACAGCGGAGCTACTGAAGACGGTGTTGTATAAGATTAGCGACGGTAATATGATGACAGCCAAGGAATTGGGGGATTCTTTAGACAAGGTCCTAGGAGGTCCTGTTAGTTATGGCACTATCCCAGGCTCTCGGGGAGACCCGCCAAGGGCGGCCTTGGGCTGTGAGGTAGAATATAAGTTTCCCAGATTTCCCTCATTACGAAAGCGCTGGATTTTCAGGAGTAGGGTGGGTGGTAGTGATAGTTGTTCGGGCGTACTTTGCTCTGTCCTCTGGGCGAAGTTTGGTTTACATGGAGGCCATCATAAATTGATAGGATGGACGAAGATGAAGGAATCAGTAGTGTAGCAGATGGGTTTGAGATTTCTCTCGTTGATCATGATTCCACACTGTATGGTTTGATAGGATGTGGTAAGGGTCTAAGGCACTCATGGAGTTATTATTTTTAATAGTTTTAATTTGTGTCTAAGCTTCTAGATATGTGTATTTTTCTCACTTCGAAACTGGCCAGTGTTCTCGGCGGGGCAGTCCGTCCGTCCTGAAGACGGACGAAGGTGGACGGCGTTAAGCGGTCCCGTCCGGTCTTTTTCGAAACTTGCCCGGCAGCCCGGTGCAAAGGACTATAGCCCCGCCGTCCCCCGCGAAAAATGTTTCACGCCTGATTGGAAAATGTTTCATCATTGCCCGGGAACACATCCCAATTAATAAGCAATCCCACCTCTGGCCGGTGTTGCTTACGTCATCCCATATTTCCTGGGACCCCTTAAAGTCGAGCAATATGGAGACTGAAAGCTGGGTATGCTACTAGGTATGCCTCACAGGCGTGTTTTAACACATGAAGAAAAGTAAAAAAAGGAGGATCGAAAGTAGATAAGATTTGTATATCAAGTGTTCTGTTTGATGTCCTTCCCTTGTCGTGAAAAAATTCTACACTGATTTATCTCTACCGGATGGTATCCGCTTTCTTTGGGTATTATTTGATGAATTTCTGAATCTGCTTGCGGAGGGTGTAGGGAAACGCGGTCGATGAATTCACACATACCTATCTCATAGTCCCTCGCAGTCCCCGGCTGTCCCAGGCCCCTTATTTCATGGCGTTGAAAGTCACCGGGAATCACTCATTTTTTCCTGTTATTCTTGTGTTCTTTCATCTTATCATACGCATTGGTATTATATTTACTACTACCGTATTGTTTCCTGTTTTTGGTGTTTTGTTTTTTTTCCTTTTCACTCGCTTTTCTTTGCCGTAACCTTGTTTAGATTGATGAAACTAGAGGTGGAGATGCAACTCATGGATGCTGGGGTTGTAGCATCACAGTTGTTCATTGTGTGAAAGAATTTCTCTACAGCAGGTTCTCGCGCACGGGAAGATATCAATTATCATGGCGATGGATTTCGTGCTTCATTGTTATTCTCACCGTCTACGATATTTCCAATGTATTTTCCACTTCGGGCGATCATATGATATTGGGAGGGACTCTATTCAATAAGTGTCCATTCCCACGCATGGTTAGGATAGAATAGCACACTTCTTTTATTGTCTTTTACACAAGTCCCTACTTCTGTTTGGCACACGATATTATTGAATGACGCAAAAAACTTTACCCGGCAGTCCCCGGCCGTCCCCTACGCTATGACTTACATTGCAGGGCCCACAGTCCTAAGGTTTCCCGGACGAGAACGGACCGCGTTTTGTCGTCCCGTCCCGTCCCCGGCTCTTGGCAGTCGCCCCGTGGGGCCCTACGGGGATCCCGGACCATTGAGAACACTGAAACTGGCTAACTTCCTGCTTTAATCGTCTTTCGGAGCGCCCACACACCAATGAGGATAACCACTGCAAACTGAGGGGAAGAAACCTATTGGGTTCTAGTGTTAGCCTTGAACAAAATTAACAGTGGACATATCTGTACACAAATAAATTGGAAATTAATTATCGAAAAGTGGGAAAGGGGCTGGGTTTCTGCCCCCTTTCCAGAGAAGGGAATTTTAGACTTCATAGCACATGGTTCGGTCAACTGAGGCTCAATGCAGGATCGGCGGTGCCTCTCTTCTCGGGTGGTGGGTGGGTGAAGGTGTGGAACCTCCCCGAATACGTTCCCCCAGATGGTGAGCGCAAAATAAATAAAAGAAAGCCTCCCTACTCGAGTACTCAAGTGCACACGATCTTCCATGAATCGTCTATGAGTGAGGGTTTGGCGGGTGGAATCTGTTGTCTGATCTGGTCGAGGATGCGGCTGAATTACAAGCCTTTTCAACCATGCGGGCTGAACCCAAGCCACTCACCACGCCGGTTTCCCGAAAGGAGCCTGGTATATTTATCTCACACCTTCAGCTGACCAAAAGAGATAGCTGTGTGCGCAGACTGCATTTGTTATATGATATCGAAAAGCACTTTTGTTTGGACGTAGGTAGGGGAATTAAGTGATGCATAGATCAACCCAACGAGTTAAGATCGGGAACGGGGTTGTGCTTTGATACCCAAGCAGACACATCCTGAACCTGTCCTGCCAGAGTATTTTAACCGAAGTGCACTCTCTGAACTATGCGAGTCTTTGGGCTGCATATCTCCGCCTCAGGCGAAGAAATTAAGAATTCCGGTATCTAACAAGGCTACTATTTCCTTGTTTGCCAAGGGCCTTGGCGAAGCTAGTAACTTGTGCTTATACTGCGACGTCCGAATACCGTAAAAACTGGAATAATCGAGTCCTGTGCTATGTGACCAGAGTTGCCCCCTCTTTCAAGGTCTGATGCTTTTTTGTTTTTTTAAGTCCTTTAGAGGAGCTGAGCCCCTCTTCTTTTGTTGCGTTTTTCGCCCCTTTTCTAAAGTAGGGATTTCTTAACGACGTTGCACTCTACTCGATTATTCCAGTTTTTACTGTATATCACTCCAGGAATCCTCATACCCCTGATCTCCCAAACCTCCCTCCTAGGTTCCTTGGCTACCGACAGGCTTAACATCTTGGATCGTATATGCCTTCTTCAAAATGCCTTCATCGCCCTCCGACTCCCCGAACTCCCCACCATACGATCATGCGGGCGATCCTTTGATATCAAAACCAAGAAAGCCGCCCAGGCCCTCAACGTCCTTTGATAGTGGCGAGCAGTTTTGGTCGAACATGGTCTCTCTCTCATGGAGATGCTTGGCAACCGCTCTTTCCCTGTTGCTTCTCATTATAGGCCTCCGGGTCTTCTCACAAATGGGGAAATTGTCACGGGCGGAGCAACGTGGGTTCAATGCAATCACAATCCTGCTCGGTGCCTTCGCGAGTTTGGGCCTTGGATCTATGTTAGGGTATCTAGGATCAATGCTGAGATGGCGTCTGCTTGCTAGGAAAAAGTATAAAATGGAAGACGTATGCGATGCCCGTTCCTGACTAGAGCTCTAACCGATTTTAATGGCTGAGGTGTAGATAGAATTGTTGCTTGCCATGCCATCCCCCAGTGGCTCAGCAAAACTCCTTATTGCACATTTTCGAGAATGGAGATTGTCCCTGACGACCCTGATTGTCATGTTTTATCTCCTTATGAATATTACCGGAAGATTTAGTGTTGCCGTCTTTGGGTTAACTTACAATTTGAAAGACAACTCTACTAATATATATCCTACCCTTACCACAGATTGGAAATATAGTGGATTGGTTGGGAAAAACACTTTAGATTTCGAGGTCGAGAAGAACGTTCGTAAGAGCTCCACTCTTTGCGAGAATACCGCGTTTCCATAGTAACTTTAATTTGCCTTCGCACAGTATCCTACTTAGATTTGGTTCGAGGTGGATTAACTGCATTTGGCTTTCGACCAGACATCGAATTTGATATTAGTGTACCTCAGAACCTGACCGCAAAGACACTACATAGCCTCGGACTTTCCCCCTCAGACCCTGAAGAAAAGAGTGGTAATGTGAGCTTCACATATTATATATTGGATTTCGAAGGAGAGCAGAGAGCCTCGGCGCCGTCAGACCATGCTGTCCACTCCTCTGCTACCTGTACTATGTTCCGCCTTGACGGCAACAAGTACTGGAGAGATTATGACAGTGATGGCCAAACCCCTAATGGTATGTTACACTAATCACATGGCTGGACACCGATGGAAGGTGTTATGACGCTTATATTAATTTCAGAAACAGATTGGGCAGATGAGAGAAATGGGGAGACGATTGCTAAAGTATTAAGGCTACTGGATCTCCGGGACGCCTGGCCCCGGAACGGTACAGAACAAGTTACTTGGGCAGCACCGCTGCCAGTAGTCGGGAAACTAGATCCATTTTCTGTTACTTGTAAGTAGTCAATCAATGTTTTAGAGATACCCTCAAGAACTAATGTTTTATCCCCTAGATGTGGTATATCACGAAACAGCCTGGGAATGCGCATCAATCCTTTCCGAGACACAGCTGGGAAATCCCCATCCAAAACCCTTATTTAATTCCGCCTCGCTTTTTCTCTTACCAATTGCACAAAGCGAGAGAAAACACGGAGCGCCGGAAGGCGGGGGGCACTCCGACAATTCCTGGGGTGGCCCTTCAGTGGGTGGGACCTCCTCAATTGTGTACCGGTCATTCGCGGAGCTTGACAGCCGTTCAAGCCCCTCCGTTGGTGTGCAAAAACTCAATTTTTACCAAAATGGCACAGGAAGCTCTGTCGCCCAAAAGAAATATTACAACTTTTACGTCGCCGCTCTGATAGCACGTCTTCCCATCGCCGCAATAGCCTACGGGAACGATGGCAAGATATTCCCCCCTATGTACAAGAATCCAAATGCCCACTGGGATGTACATGTCGAAACAACGCTAGAAGTGAAATGGGATAGAGTGGGCTTCTCAGCGGGCGCCATAGTCGCCGGTCAGATACTCGCGATTACAGCTGTTGTGTGTTATTGCCGAAATGTGTATGTTCGGGAGGACAGTTATCTAACCACAGCGGAGCTACTGAAGACGGTGTTGAACAAGATTGGCGACGGGAATACGATGACAGCAAAGGAATTAGGGGAGGCTCTGGACAATGTCCTGGAGGGTCCCGTTAGTTATGGTACTATTCCGGGCTCGCAAGGAGATCAGCCAAAGGTTGCTTTGGGGCGTGAGGTGGATTATAACTTTCCCGGATTTCCCCCATTCCGGAAGCGCTCGATTTTCGGACGATGAAGTGGGTGGGAATGGTAGTGGTTCTGGAGTATTTTGTGGTGCCTGTCCTCTAGATGGGTTTTGTTTACAGGAGGGCTCTCTTAGATCGATAGTATGGATAAAGAAGGAATCAGTCCTGTCGCGGATGGGTTTGACATTTTTCCTGTGGAACATGTTTTCGCACGGGATGACTTGATAGGGTGTGGCGGGGGCGCTAAAGCATTCATGGAGTTATTATTTTAAGATAGTTTTAATTTGTGACTGAATCTGTAAATATGTGTATCTATCTGCCTTTCAAGTTGGCTAATCCCCCTCCTCAATTCTCTCGCCCACTTACCCTCCGGCGCGTTCATCACGACGCCGGCTGTAAAGCCCAGCGAGAGACTATATTTAGCTCAAGTATAGCACCGATGCCAGGCAACGGGTCCGCCACCAGCAATCGCACGAAATTTGCATAGCTGAAGCTCTCCGCATAAACATTAATCGATCCTCTTATGGTTTAACAATAGCTCTGTAGCACCTACGAGCAATGATTCCGAGCGGCCAGTCCGTCCTGCTTTTGGTAAGGCCGGACTGACCCAGGCCTTTTCAGGCACGACCAGGCCGGGTTATGGCAAAACGCTTTTCCAAAACCAAAACCGGGCCCGGCCTCGGTCACCCACAGGCTTCCGGTTGTGAGTGATGGCGTGTTGCTATCCGCATCCTAATATGCATAAGCCCATTTTTGCGTATTAGGGTGAGGGTTCGAATACGCTATGATTCCTAACCCTCGGTTGGCTCTGCGCACACTGAAAGCTCTCATATCGGTGGAGGATGTTTCGATCTTAATTCTGTCTCAGATAAGCGTCCTTAAAAACACAAATTAGAAAAGATAGGAATTCAGTGAAGAGGAGGATAGAGAAAGTATCTCTGCTAATTCGTGGTTGTTGATCAGTTAATGACATTGATGCGTCTTAAGCGAGATCCATAGCACCGAAAGCCTCCTCGGTTATTCTCATATCCCGAGCGATCGGCCAAGAACAGCCCTCCGGCTGTTCAGGGAATCTACGGGCATCCGCAGGTCATCCAGTCAAAATTGAAATTGTGAGTGACCTGGTGGCTTTGGTCTTGGCGTCCGACAGCTTAGGCCTGGGCACCGGCAGTTTCTACTCATCCCAGGGAAGAAGTATTCGAAAATACGAGATCTCATCGAGGTCTTGGCGGATGCCGAGGGGGGATCACCCAATCAACGCCCTTGTTGCCGTTCTCACGATGGCTTCAAGTCTTTATTCTTACCTGGGAGGTTCATGTGTATTCATGCCCCGGGCCCGCTTTCTTTTGTTTGCCTATTGATACGGCCCCGACCTGGCACCTACTGCCGCCCCCCGTTGCCTTTCGCTTTGGTTTTGTTCTCTTGTCGCACCGTTCGGCCCTAGGTCTGCTGGCTGGGACACGGTTGGTCGTATGGGATGGTTTTTTCCTTCCTCTCCTCGGAGCGACCGTTCGGACACGCACACGCCGGACCCCCTGTTGCTTACGGTTCACTTGGTTCGCGCCTTCCTGCGATTTTGGCATATTATCTCCAACGCTTTGGTTCACTCTGCCTGCTTTTGGGGCGAGTGTTTCCTTCCCCGCTCTCCTGGCTTCGCGCTGGGCTCTCGATTTCCTCTGGCCCCCTCGGGGCATGCCAGAGACCCTGAATTTCATGCCCTCCACTTTGGCCTTGGGGCTAATTTTGGTGTGGTGTGCGGCGGCACGGTGGGATTGGTTCGATCCCCGGTCGGGTGGGGGCGCATGCAGCCATTGCAACTGTGTCTTCCTCCTGCCTGATCGGGTTCTCCTTCCCGGGTGGGTTTCTCTTGTGGGGGAGGGTACGCGAGGTGGCTTTCAGGCTGCGGGAGTGATTATTTTTTTGGCATGTGTGGGGTAGCTGTGTCCCGTCACGATGAGTGCTCGGTTGGTTTGGTTTCGTGAGTGATTGTGAATCGTCGACGGTTGGGGTTTATTGGGCTGGACGTTTCGGTTCTTTTTTTCCCCCTAATGGGTAGCCCCTACGGGGAATGCGCCTGTGGCCTTTGGGTTCCGAGGAGGAGGGGGTAGGAGGCTGGTTTGGCTCACACCTGACGGATGTGACACCGGTTTGCGGGGTTTTTACTGACTACAGTTAATTTTGCACGTGGTTGGTGTCGGTACCGGAGGCACTGGCGGGCCCGGCCGGGGGGCAGTGTCCCTGGACGCGCTATAGTGTCATTTAGTTGATTAGCGTAGAATGAATGAAAATAAGGTTAAGAAAATACGAATTTTGAGTTTGTATGGGCGCTCAGACAATCGCAGAGGTTTTACCATATGTATTTTAAATACCTGTTTCCGGATAATTCTTGCCTGGGACGAGTACCGGACAAACCCAGGCTCTTTGAAACTACGGTAGAGCCGGCCGTTCGAGATCACCGTCTACCAACGCTAATTAGGCAGTGTACACGATGGTGGCGTGCGGACTTTGGCCTTGAAGGCTAAACTTTTACCATCCCCAACCGCCCAAAATATGAGGCCAAATATCTGCACGGGGTAATAGGGAGCTTTATGCTTCGCACATCTCCCCGGTTAATCTAGAAAGGCAGACTGGTATACCCTCTACTTTACGCATATACAAGCCCACTTCAAGATGAAATCAGAATATCTAGAATAGCGACAGCTACATTTCTCCCACAGCCAACCTGTCACGGCACTCTGGAGGTCTATCCTGAAATCGCACATAGAGAATATAACTCTATGGGTGGAAATCTTTCTGCTTGGCCAGTGCTCTGAACCGGCATCCCGTTCGTCTTGAAAGCGGCCCGCGATAGACGACGTTGTGTGGTCCCATCCGGTCCTCGTTCTGACTTGCCCTGCAACTAGCCGCAAAGGGCTAAGCCCTAGCGGCTCCCGAGAGAAATATCTCATACCGGCCTGCCATGCCGTCACCTGCAGTCCCAGGCGGCTCCCAGCAATTCCCGGTGTTGAATGCCAAAAAGGGTAACCAACCCCTTTCCAATGGGTTTCTTGTTCTTTCTTTTTATGCATTGGTATTACGTTTACTATCAGATTCTTATTATTTCTTTTATTTCTGACGTTCTTTGTTACACGCATTTGCTTCCTTTGTCGTACCTCAGGTTGGGATTGATGGAGGCTGAGGCGGAAATGCACTTGGTAATTGTCACGGATGCTAGGTCTGTGATATCGCAACAGCTGCCCATGGGAAATACTTCCTTTATCCCACGTTCTTGTGAAACAGGGGTGGCTAGGAGCTAGGGAGATGGATTTCATGCTTGACTGTTATTTCCAGGGTCCACTATTTCTAACTTCCAGTAATCATGGGATGCTAGGACGGACACTATCCATACCAGGGTCTACCCCCCCCCCCCCAGTGGCTGGAATAGGGTGGCGTACTTTGTTACTTTTTTTCACACATTTTTATTTCTGCTTCCCGCAAAAGAACTCACCCGGGTAGCCTCGACAGTCCCCCATAGTCCCCCCCCCCAATATGGTCCACATTGTAAAGTCCCGCTGTTATCAGTATGATAATGAGGTTTCTAGGGCGGGAGCGGACCGAGTGTGCCGTTCCATCCAGTGTCCAGGGCTCTTGGCAGTCGCCCTGTAGGGCATGACGGGGGCCCTGGACCGTTGAGAATACTGTGAGCGACGGCCTATCTATGCACTAATCTATTGGAAATTCGTGATTTAAAACCATCAATTTGAGGATTCTAGACCACGAATGATATGTTACTCACAGCATTTCATTGAGCCGTCATGAAATCGCACTCGACTGATTGAGGTTCCTTGGGTCTTGGCATTGTTGGATACCGTGGGTTGCGCACATGGAGGCTGTTGCCTTGTCATTGGGTTGTCGTTGTAATATCATTGGTAGTAGGTCTCTCATCGTCGTCAAGGCTGCTTCTGAAACCTTATCAGTGGCATCAGAAGCGAGACTTTCATTGTACACTCTACTGGGGTGATACATGATACAGGTGGGGGGTTGTACAGTACAGGTGTGTGAGTGGGAGATGTTGAGGTGCTGTCGCACCACCAATCAAGCGGCTGCCGTGAATACTGGAATAATTGAACCGTGTGCCTTGAAGTCCAGAATTTCCTTCTCTGGAAAGGGGTCAAAAAAAACACAGCCCCGACCCCCCTTCCGAGACAGAATTTTTTTCTTTTTTTTCTTGACCCTACTGAGAGGGAGGAAAGTCCAACGACATAGCACGCGGTTCAATCATTCGAGTTTCTACGGTATGTGTCTAGGTTATAGCATATAATAGTAGAATTCGAGGTAGGTGTCGTGTGTAGCTTAGGAGGCTAGTGAAAGTGCGAATGCTCCTTTACTATCTGGTCGGGGGCAGAAAAAAGGGGGGAGGGGAGAACCCCCCGGTGGAGCTGAGAGTTAGAGGTACTAACCTGTGTGTTTCCTACCAGCATTTTCGCAAGTTGTAATGTATTGACTTTAAGGCTCTAGTAGAATGAGCACTGGAAGTAGAACTCTAAAACAATTTACAGACGTCAGTAATTTTAGTACTTGTGAGTAGAAAATATTTTACTCTATTTGTCCGATTCAAAAGTATTGGGAAATATTCAGCAAGCAAGGCCACCGACTAAATTTCCCAATACTTTTGAATCTGGCAAGTATACAAGTACTCCATGGACGTAAATTACTGATTGGGGTAGTCTAGCAAGCAAAAGTAATAGCGCAGCATTGACATCAATGTCACTCCATCCCAATCTTTGATTTGCACCCAAGTGGAAAAAGACAAATATATAGTGGCTTGACTCCTATTGCCTGGCAAGAGGGTGGTCTGACCGATTATCGTTTTTGTATTGAATTCTAAAAATGCTACCCGTAAAATTTTAAGTGTAAATGAACTCGCTTAGACTGGCCGTGCAAAATTAGACCTTTTGATGGATGGAGAGCTTGAGAAAAGGGCCAGATAATATAAGCAATCGTCTTTAGATCCCCACTTGCGTCATTCAAAGCTCAGAAATTCGCTACATAACCAATCTACAGAGCTTATTATATAATATCTGAATTTTACTGCTTTACCAGTATCTCTGCGCAAATTTGAATAAGCCTTTGGTGTACACTACTGGCCTTGAGCACCGTATGAAGAATTTTATCTTTCATAGCCTGTTCCCTTCTGAATCCCACGGTCAAGAAGGATCATGTGCACAAGTGAGCAGAAATTATTTAATCCGGTCTCCCCTTGATTGGCGAGGAGGGCCGGCTTACCCCGTTATACCACCGTTAACTTAAGGTGAATAGAGGCTCGGCACTGCCGCTCTGCTCGAGCCCTAAGGGGAACTCGAATTCGCGAATCATACGGATTCATACCACAGCACATCCACGCGGAAAAAAAAGGTGGAATCCATAAATCAAATACTCCTGGACATCATTGCCTCTGAATCGCTTTTGGACTAGGGTTCGGCGTGTAGAGCCTGTTGCTTGTCCCTGTCCCTGACCTGGTTGGGGCCGTGGTGGAAGCACAAGTTTTTTCCAGTAGGCAAGCGTTGAGCCCCGAATAACTCACGAGTCACGATGTCCGTTTTCCTGTACCAGCCTGGTGTATCCATCTGACACCTTTAGCTAGGCCAAAGATACAGCAAGGAGTACCTAGAGTGCATTTGTTATATCAAAAGGCACTTTTGGTTGGACATAGAGTTAGGGGAATTAAGCAATTTATTGATCAGTACGACGAGTGAAGACTGGGAACGGGCTGTGCTGATATTCTCTAACAAAAAAATCTGGAACCTGTCCTGCTGGGCGCGGGCCTTTTAGCTAAAGTGCACTCTCTTAATTTTGTGAGTCCTTGTGTTACATAACTCCGCCCCCAGAAAAGAAAATAACACTATTCGACAAGGCAGCAGTACGAGTACTGTCCAGCCTTCTAGTAGCCAAGGCGTGGCCAGTGGCTCATATTTGTACTGCAGCGTCCAGATATATCACCCAAGGAAATCTCATACTCCGGATCTTCAAATCACGCATCTGGATCGTTGCACTCCGACAAACTCAACAGCTTCTTCAATCGTATAAGCCCTCCTCTTCAAAATGTCATCACCGCCCTCCGATTCCCACAACAACCCACCAGACGCCCATTCGGATGACCCTTTGATATCGGGGCTGGAGGGGTCTGCCAGGCCCCCAAAATCCTTTGACAGTTGGAAGCAGTTCCGACGGAACATGACCTCTCTCTCGTGGAGGTGCCTGGCAACCACTCTTTCCCTATCGCTTCTTATTATAGGCCTCCATGCCTTCTCACGGATGGGGAAATTGTCGCAGGCGGAACAGCGCGGGTTCAATGCAATCACTATTCTACTCGGTTCCTTCGCAAGTTTGGGCCTTGGCTCTATGTTAGGGTATCTAGGATCGATGCTGAGATGGCGCCTGCTTGCTAGGAAAAAGTATAAAATGCAAGATGTATGTGGGGCCCATTTCTAACCAAAGCCGGGACTAATTTTAATGGCTGGGATACAGATTGAATTGCTACTTGCTATGCAATCTCCCACAGGCTCAGCCAAACTCCTTATTGAGCATGTTCGAAAATGGAGGTGGTCTCTGACCACTTTCATTGTCATGCTATATCTCCTCGTGAATATTACTGGGAGATTTAGTGTTGCCATATTTGGATTAACTTACAACTTGGTCGACGACTCTGTTGAAGTGTATCCTACCCTTACCACAAATTGGACCTCCAGCGCATTGCTTGCTAAGAACGCTACGGATTTCGAGGCGGTCGAGAGGAGCCTTCGTAAGAACCCCACCCTCTGAGAGGAACTGAATACCTCCTATTTACATCAACTTTAGTTGACCCTTCATGCAGTATCATATTTAGATTTGGTTCGGGGTGGATTATCTACATACGGCGGGCTACCAGGCATTGGATTTGATATTGGTGTTCCCCAAACCTTAACCTCACGGACATTCATGAGCCTCATGGTTTCTCTCAGTCACTCTGAAGGACTTGGTGTTGACGGTCTGAAGTTGAGATACAATATACCAAATTTCCTAACAGGGATGAAACCCCAAGAGGCGTCAGACCATGAGGTCCACTCCTCTGCTAGCTGTACTATGCTCCGCCTCGACGGCAACAAGTACTGGAGAGACTATGGCAGTGACAGCCAAACCTTTAAAGGTATGTCATACAAACCATATGGACGGGCACCCACGGAAGATATCAAGTTTACAAAAATCTTGGAAATAGATTGGAAAGACGAGGGAAATGGGGAGGCAATCGCTGAAGCATTAAGGGTACTGGACCACAAAAGCGCCTGGCCCCGTCATGGTGCAGAACAAGTTACTTGGGCAGCACCACTAGTCGGAGGGTCAAACGGATCCTCAGTGACATGTGAGGATCCGATCATCCACGTTTCAGTGATACTCCCAAGAACTAATGTGTTATTCCCTAGATGTGGTATATCACGAAACCGCCTGGGAATGCACATCAAGCCTGTTTGAGACGCTGAGAGGAGGCCCTCATCCAAATCCACTATTTGATTCTGCCACTCTTTTTCTCTTACCAATTGTGGAGAGGGTGGAACGAAGCGGGGAGCTGGAGCCAGCAGGGCACTTGGACAATTCTGGTGGTGGCCCCTCGGTAGGCGGGACCACATCAATCGTGTACAGGTCATTCACCGATCTTAAAAGCCAGTTAAGCCCCTCAGTTGGCGTGCAAACACTTAATTTTTACCAAAATGGTACCGGCGGCTCCGCCACCCAAAAGAACTATTACAACCTTTACATCGCAGGTCTGGTAGCGCGCCTCCCCATCGCCGCAATAGCCTACGGAAAGGAGGTATTCCCGCGTATGCAGAAGGATCCTGAAGCCGACTGGACTCAACACGTCGAAACAGCACTCGAGGTAAAATGGGGTAGAGTGGCTCTTGTGGCGGGCGCCATTGTAGCCAGTCAGATACTTGCGATTACTGCTGTTTTGTATTACTGCAGAAATGTGTATGTTCGGGAGGACAGTTACCTAGCTACGGCGGAGTTACTAAAGACTTTATTAAGCCTGATTGACGACGGGGATACAATGACTGCGAAGGAATTGGAGGATTCTTTGGACGAACTCGTAGGCCTCGTTAGTTATGGTACCATCCGGGGTGCACAGGGAGATAAGCCAAAGGTGGCTTTGGGCCGCGAAGTGGAATATAACTTTCCCAGATATCCTCCATTCCCGAAGTGCTCGATTTTCAACCGGTGAAGCGAATGGGAATGGAAGTCTTCGGGAATATTTTGTGGCGCCGGTCCCCGAGATGGGGCTTATTAACAGTGGAAGCCCTCCTCGATTTATAGGACGGACAAAGAACGAATCAGTCCTGTAGCGGATGGGTTTGGCATTTGTTGAAACTCACTATGGCTGGCCCTAGTGTTTCTCTCTCTGACTGGAACCATGGGGTGTTTTGAAACCTGTTTCGTGAGTGGGATTTATATAGTGGAAACATGAAATGTTGGAAATCGAACACACTAGCACTAGCTATCAAATATGGCACTCAATTAGTATCGGTATTGTTTAAGATGAGAGACGGTGGAGGATCCCCTATATTTCTTTTCCGTCTTTCCTTTTTCTGTCTTATTGACTTTGGCCGACTCTGTCACTATAAAAGACCTTATCGTTAGTGTTTCTTTTCATGACAACATTCATTTCTTATTGTCTTTCTTTCACTCATTGGATACTGTACGAATCTATTTTTTTCGCGCGCTCTATTGCTCCTATACGGAAGTGAATACCTCGGTAGCCCATCGTTCGCCCCACAAAATTTGTCAACATTTTCCCTGTGGAACATGTTTTCGCACGAGATGACTTCATGGGGTGTGGCGGAGGAGGCTAAGAAATTTATGGAGTTCTTATTTCAAAATAGTTTTAATGTGACTGAATCTCTAGATGTGTGGATGTATCTGTCTTTCATATTCAAGTTGGATAATTCCCCTCCTCCTTTGAAGTTCCGATGCGTTGATGAGGATGGGGGGCTGCAACTCCGAGCAAAGAACCATACTTGGATCAAGTGTGGCAATGGGCCTGCCACCAGTAAACGCATGAGATTTGCATAGCTCAAGCTCTCCTTATAAACTTTGACAGATCCTCTTAGAGTCTACCAATTTCTGTCATCAAGCCTCAGGCTCACAATTGGTAGTCCTGAGCTGTAAATTCTTAAGCCCAAACATGACCCATATAATAACCAGCCCAAACTGGACTCAACCCAACCCAAACAAACTCTGGCCTACCTGAAAAACCCAAATTATTGAAGAGCAGCTACTGGTAATAATCATGATTACAGGATGGCTATTGTGACAGATCATTGTATTTAAACCCCTCCCATGGTGACCAGGAGACAGCCAAAATCGACTGACTTTTAGTCTAAGTATCTACTTGCTTGAATAGCATCCCTTTAGTCTCAACCTGCCATGTAACTACTTTCTCTCTACTTACCAGTCTCTCAAAATGTCTCTTAGCACTAGTACTAGTAGGGCTACTACTGGTCCTCTTGTGTTTTAATTAAATAAGAGTAAACCTGTTGTATTGCTGCATCTCCATTACTGGTATCATGATTATGAGAGTGGGAAATGTAATGTCTGAGGATGACTAACACTGAGTAGTTTTCACTGATAATTTGCTCAGGCATGATTGCATAGTCAATATTGACAATGATTGAGGTTTCCCTGTGTCCGAATTTGTAATAACTAATAAATGTTATACAATATTGCTAGATGATCGTACTATCACACACTATCACCGACAAAAACCATGGTCTCTCTTAGTCATCATATTTTCTATAGTTATACTAGTTAAAGAAATATGACTATCTCCTGGGGTAATATGGTTCCGGCCACGTGCACACCACACCTTGATCGAAGCAACAGGGGATGTCTTGGTATAAGGTTGGCTCAAACACAGGAGCAATTGAGCCTTTAGCCCTAACAAAATTAGACTAAAAAAATAAAAACAACTCTTCTCCTATTGTGGTTTGAATATCTGCAAGGTTTTTTCATAGTTGATTTTATGCCAAGGGGTTCCCCGTTGCTTCAATCGAGGTGTTTTGTATCAGTGGCCGGAACCATAACACATTTAAAATTCCATGCCACCCCAATAGGGCTTCCTGACTTAGATGGCTAAGGGGCCCTGAAAACCCCAACCACAGTATTCCTTACTCATATCAGTGTAAGTGTGATCATGTGGCTCACATTACCTATGCTCTGAAGTCTACGGATGTACAGCGTCTAAGTTTTGTAGGTTTCACAAACTGAGGCTGCCACCCGAACCCCCTGTGTAACCTACAAAACTTGCACGCTGTACATCCGTACACATCTTCAAAACTTTAGTCATTTACAATAATTTGCTTATTACCTACTGTCTCAAATACTAACAGGGGTGGCAGGAAATGTTCGATGTCTTGACAGCCTTAGAGATAAAGCCTCTCATGTAGTGGTGACGAGTACCAGCTGGTGACGAGCAGGGTTCAGCTGATATTTTTGTTACCCTACCTTTCCGAATTTGATTTTTACTGGCCGAATACCCATGTCGGTCACCCGCCAATTCACCTCGACGCCGTGGGAGACTGAATTCCCCTACAGTACTCACGGTCCTTACCTTCCCGGGCATAGTCCGCCTTAGCGCCACCAAACTGACGGACCATGGGCCGTAGTCCGTCCCGTCCTACCCCAAAGGCGGTCGGTTGGAAACACTGGCCCCGGCCTCATGTGCACGAGTGAGCAGAACCTCTACACTCCTGCAATCCGCATCCTCCCCAGATTGGCGAGGAAGGCCGGTTTACCCCGCTATGCCAGCGTTACTTAGGGTCAATAGAGGATCGGCTCTGCCGCTCTGCTCAAGTTCTAAGCGAATTCGCATTTACAGCCCCCGGTAGAAAACATCGGGAAACGGTCTTCGGGCTTCTGGGACTTTGATTGGAGGGTTTGGTGAGCTCGAGCCAATCGAGCAACCGTGTTTCTGACTCTTAATTTCCACAATTCCACATCTTTTCGGACAGAGGCTATACGAATCCTGCCCCACCACATCCCGGTAGGAAGTGGGGGTGGAATCCAGGGGTCAAATATGCCTTACAGCCGATTTTCCCGAACGGTTTATGACCAAGGCTTCGGCGTGCAGGGCCCGCTGCCGGCGCTCTTCCCCTGAACTGGCTGGGGCTGTGGTGGGAGTGCAAATTTTCGGCACGTGAGAGGTTGAAGCCCGAACCATTCATGATGGTTCTCTTCCGAAGCAAGCCGGGTTATCTCGCGTCTTCAGCTAGCCGGAAGATACGGCAAGGCGCATGCAGGTTTCATTTTTTGCACCTAGGGGCATTTTGTTTGAACGTAGAGATGGGGAATTAACCCTTTTACAGATCAGCCCGAAGAGCGAAGATTGGGAACAGGGTTTGTTTTGTGACTGTTAAGCAGATATATCCTGGACATTTTCTGCCAGAGATAAGCATTACAAGTCCCGCGCATGTGCGGAGCGAACACGATTCAGTGTTCTTAGCAACGGAAACTCAGCCTCATGATCCCCCTGTGTTCGTTCCGCACATGCGAGGGAGTTGTGAGTGCGCTCTCTGAACTTTGTCCCCGGGTTACATAACTTCCCCTCCTGAAAAGCAAATAAGAATGATTCTCATGGCTACTGGCTTTCTGGCAACCTAGGCCAAACCAGCAGCTCCTATTTATAATGCAATACCACCCCAAAAACTCTCATACTCCGGATCTTCAATGACCTCTTTCTAGATTGCTTGCACTCTGACAAACCCAATCGTCCCCCCTATCGTATAAGCCTCCCTCTTCAAAATGTCATCACCGCACTCCAACCCCCACAACCCCACACTATACGAAATGGAAATTTCTCCCAGGCTCTTAGCAACCTTTGGTAGTCGGAAGCAGTTCTGGCAGAACATGATCTCTCTCTCGTGGAGATGCTTGGCAACCGCTCTTTCCCTGTCGCTTCTTATGATAGGCCTCCGGATCTTCTCAAGGATGGGGGACCTATCACGGGCAGAGCAACGTGAGTTCAATGCGATCACAATTCTGCTCGGTGCCTTCGCGAGTTTGGGTCTCGGATCTATGTTAGGGCATTTAGGATCAATGCTGAGATGGCCCCTGCTTGCTAGGAAAAAGTATACAATGCAAGACGTACGGGAGACCCGTTCCTCACTAATGCTCTGATCGGTTTTAATGGCTGGGATATAGATAAAATTGCTGCTTGCCATGCCATCCCCCAGCGGCTCTGCAGAACTCCTTATTGCACATTTTCGAAAATTCAGATGTAACATGACAACCTTCATTGTCATGCTATATCTCCTCGTGAATATAACTAGCAGATTTAGTGTTGCCATATTTGGATTAACTTACAACTTGGTAGATGACTCAATTAAAGTGCATCCTACCCTCATCACATATTGGAACTCTAGTGTATTGCTCTCTAAGAACGCTACGGATTTTGTGGTAGTTGAGGAGAGTCTTTGTAAGAATTCTACTCCCCACGAGAATACCCCCTTTGCATAGAAACATTGATTGACCTTTTATGTATGATAGTATCATACTTAGATTTGGTTCGAGGTGGATTAGCTACACTTGGTCTTCCACCAGAAGTCAGGTTAGATACCAGTGAAACCCTGACCTTGACCCCAGGGACATATTCAGGGCTCGGGATTGGTGGCAGCCATCTTGTAGAAACTGGTGGTAATGTGGACTTCACATACTACATACCCGAATTCGTGGGAGAGACAAGATCTTCAAAGGACTCAGACCATGCTGTTCACTCCTCCACTAGCTGTACTATGCTCCGCCTAGACGGCAACATGTATTGGAGAGACTATGGCGGTAAAGACCAAACCTTTAGGGGTATGTTATACAAACCGCATGGGCGGACACTGACTGAAGGTATGATGAAGCTTACACTAATCTTGGGAATAGATTGGCAAGATGAGAGAAATGGGGAGACTATCGCCGAAGCATTAAGGGTACTGGACCGCAAAAACGCCTGGCCCCGTCACAACCAAGAACAGACCACTTGGGTAGCACCACTCGCTAAGGGGACAAATGGATCCTCAGTCACTTGTGAGAAGTCGATCACCAACGTTTTAGCGATACTCTCAAGAACTAATGTGTTATTCTCTAGATGTGGTATATCATGACACAGCCTGGGAATGCACCTCACAGCTTTTTGAGACTCTGCATGGAAACCCCCATCCAAAACCATTATTTGATTCCCCCACACTTTTTCTCTTACCAATTGTGGGGAGGGTGAAACGAAGCGGGGATCCGGGACTGGCAGGGCAATTGGACAATTCCTGTGGTGACCCCTCGGTGGGCGGGACCACCTCAATCGTGTATCGGTCATTCACCGATCTTAGAAGCCAATCAAGCCCCTCAGTTGGCATGCAAACACTTAATTTTTACAAAAATGGCACTGGAGGCTCCACCACCCAAAAGAACTATTACAACCTTTACATCGCTGCCCTGGTAGCGCGCCTTCCTATCGCCACAATAGCCTACGGAAGCGAGGTATTCCCGCGTTTGCAGAAGGATCCTAATGCGGGCTCGACCGAACATGTTGAAACAAGGCTAGAGGTACAGTGGGGTAGAGTGGCTCTTGTGGCGGGCACCATCGTGGTCAGTCAGATACTTGCGATCACCGCTGTTCTGTATTACTGCCGAAATGTATATGTCCACGAGGACAGTTACTTAACTATAGCGGAGCTACTGAGCAAGATTAAGGACGGCGATACAGTGGCTGCGAAGGGATTGGTGGATTCTGTCAACGTCGAGGGTGCCCCCTTTAGTTCTGGTACTACCCCGGGTCCGCGGGCGGATCAGCTGATGCTGGCTTTGAGCCGCATGGTAGATTCTAGCTTTCGTGGATTTTTCCTATTCCGAAAGTGGTGGGCTTTCAGGCGGTGGGGCGGGCGGTGGCGATAATAGTTCGGGGTATTTTGTGGCATGGTTGATAGGATAGACGAAGAAGGAATCGCCCTGTCGCAGACGAGTTTGGCATCTCCCCCGTGGGTCATGTTTTCAGGAGGTATAACTTGAAGGGGTGTGGCGGGGGCCTGCTTGATTCATGGAGTTATCATTTTTAATAGATTCAATTTGTGTCTCGACATCTAAGTATTCGTATATATCTCCTGTTGAACTTGGCTAATTCACTTCTTTAATCTTGGCCTTCAAAGCGCCCACGCATTAACGAGGGCCACGCAAACTGCAAAGAACCAGACTCTGCTCTAGTATCTACCTTAGTTCAAGGGTCCGTCATCAACAAAGGCGGGAAATTCGTAGAGTCGGGGCTCGCCGCTAAGGTTAAAATCAAACGCTCCCCTCCTGCTCAAATAACTTCTCCGCAATACTTGTAATGCCGATCGGACAGGAGACACGATGGCGGGGTACCTGGACTGGTCCTGAAGGCTAAACATTTACCCTCACACTATCCCCCCAAACCTTAGGCCCAATAACAGCCCAGACCAATACGAAGCCTTATGCCTCGTGCATCTCCTTGCTTGATCTGGGAATAGTGTTGTGCACGAGCCGAGCGGTCTCGAGTCTCGTGGCAACCGGTCTCTTGGCGGCTCTTGGCGGCTCGAACAGGGGTCCGCGAGCCGACTCGACTCTAGACTCGAGCCTCTTGGCGGTTTCTTGGCGGCTCGAGCCTCGAGTCTAGGGGTGCCACGGGCAGAGCCGGCTCGTGAACAACACTAATAGTTAACCCTTGGAAAGACTTCCATGATGGCAGGTTCTTGTGTACGAAAAGTAGTTAGGAGCTAGGGAGATGGATCTCCTGGTTCCCGGTTATTTTCAGGGTCCACTATATTTCCGATGTATCACCGGCTTCTGGAAGTCATGGGATACCAGGAGTGGCACTACCCATATAAGGGTCTATTCCTTCCAGTGGCTGGGATAGGATAACGCACTTCTTTGCTATCCTTTCACACATATTTCCATCACTCCCAGCCTCACAATATCTCACTCGGCAAGCCCCGACAGTGCCCTGTTGGAAGATGTGGCTTCTCAGGATCTGGTTGCTGTGGATGATCATATCGGATCCGTTTTGTATATGAATTCCGAGCTGGGATGCCGCTAGTGCGTCATGGTGGAAATGTGTCCTCTATAGTATAGGACAGGTTGTCTCGTTGTGACTGCTAGGTCCATGTAGTATATTAGCGCTTGTTTCCCGCCGGCGCTGTTGCGGTGGATTTACTCTTGATCAATCGAGCTATATTACCACATCCCCCGTAGTCACCTTCGCCGATTTGTCTTACGTTGTAGGGCCCCATCGTTCTTAGTAATGGCCACCATCCTGAGGATTCTAGACTCCGAATGAACTAAACGAATGATCGCGTGATATGTGACTGAGAGCATTACTTTTCTCCACCATGAAATCGCACTCGACTAATTGGAGTCAACCGAGGTCGTTTAGTAAGTAGACAGAGGCCAAAACACACCAAAATTGCTGACTTTCGAGCTATCGTAACTCAACCACCGTTGGTGGAAACAGCATGAAAAAAATTAAAAAGTAATTTTCTCTAATAGCACCCACACAAAAAGGTATGACATTTTTTCCTTCAATTCTCCTACAGTGGTGAGGAGTGGAATGTCTTTGCCTTCAAGGCACCTGCCAGGACGAAACTTTTATAAGGGGGAGATACATTGCAACACACCTTACCCGGTTCATGTGCCCACAACTTTCTCTCATACAATCTTGAGATAAAAAACCGAGATAAATATATGCTACACTTCAGACATGATATATTTTTTCAAAGACTTTCCAAAGCTGAGTTCTAAGGTGTCCGCGGAAATATAACGGCTCGGAAACCAGCAATTTTGGTGTGTTTCGGCCTCTGTCTACTTACTAAACGACCTTTGTTGGGGTTCCTTGCTGGTGAAAATGTGGGCTGCGAAGGTAATGATTTACGGGGAAGATTTTACGCAGTAGAGTAAGGCCGCTTAAGCGGAAATGAAGATCATCACTGATTGCGACAACTTGATGGAGAGGAAAGGCTTGAGGAAAGTTGTGTATAGGAAGGAAGATGTGAAGCGAGCAACGGTGAGATGGAAAGAGAAACAAGGGGGGTGAAAATATTTTCCTAGATTGCTCGTTTTTTGACTCGTGGGTGCGTATACCTCAGCGCCCTGAGGGTGTAGCCATTAAACTGCCATTTCCAACAGTTGGTGAGGTCTGGAATGTGTTGCACTAGTTAGAATATGAAATGATCGGTATTGAAGAAATGATATTTGGTAGAGTAGAATGTATGTGGTATAGTAAACGGTGAACGAAGAATGACAGTAGGCTGGGAAATGAAGGCTGGTATGGAAATGGATATGGGAATGGATGAAACTCTGATAGCTGCGGAAGCTTGTATATATATAACCCTTTATGATGTCCGGATGGGAGTGAAGACGAGCGACAAGGCAAGAGTGACAGGACCAACGAATACTATTCCACTTAGGGTTGATTTTTCATTCATTCTGATTTCACTTGGGTATTTGCATTGCTGGGCCCGTGGATTGCGGACAGAAGGGTTGTTGCCTAGCCACCAAGCTGTCCCGGTCTGTGCATTATTGGTAGTAGGTCTCTCATCGCAATTGAGGCTACTTCTGACACCTTGCGCGCCCGATTGACTGTGGCTTCACTTGTCCCGTATCATCCCCCGGGGATATGTTGTTTCTTTTTTGGGCAACAGGTCAAGAAGTGTTTATCATTTTACCCGTGCCCCGTAAGAGCGCACTATAGTTACATCGGGAGGACTGATTGTTGAACTTCGTAGAACTAGAAAACAGAAAAGAATTGGCATATCAGATATTGGATTTCATTAAATTATTTCCTTTTAATGTATCCCTACTACCTATATTATCTATCTTTGAGACCTTAATTTCAATCGAGCTACTACTTGTTGCGTGGTGTTTAATACCCATTGTGTTCGCCAGTCATTGCATCCACCAACATAACCAGTGTTGTCAACGGGGCAGTCCGTCCGGCCTGAAGGCGGACGGCGACGGCGGCGGACGACGTTGTGCCATCACGTCGGGTCCTTTTCCCTACTTGCCCTACAACTCACGGCCAAGGACCAGGGCCTTACAGTCACCCAGTGGAAATATCTCATACTAGCTGCCCCTGCCCCCCCCCTACAGTTTCCCGAGAGTCCCCGGAGTTGAAAGTCACCGGTGATCACCCGCCTGTTTCCTATAGTTTTTGTATTCATTATTTTAATATATCTGTATTGTTGAAATTTGGCTACTCACCATGATCGGAAACCACCAGCAATCACCCCTAGTCACTGGCAACAAGCATCGGCCAACTGTTGGAAGAATGACTTCAATTTGACGGTTGTATGCCCGATAGGGCATACTGAGTACACGTATCATTGGCACGGTATATCGAGACCTCGCATGGGTATAAGTATCACCACCTGGTGCACAAGTAGTATGTACAATAGATATTGGAACTACGCAATATACGAAGATTCCGACACCAACAATTGTACAGGAACTGCTACAGCCACGTCTCACTATCTCTGGTAGTGCTCCCAAGCGTCCCGCCAGCCCTGCAGGCACGGCGGGGACTCCAGTCCATGGCATCCTGGGCGTGTGTCTCGAGCCGTAGGCAGTGTTCTGAACCGTCCAGTCCGTCCGTCTTGGAGGTAGGACCGGACGGACCACCGGCGGTAGTCCGTCTTTTTTCAACTCCATGGACGGACTAGGGCAGATGGAGGTAGGACCGGGCCCGGTAGGGCCCTATGCAGTTTTGCTGTTACATTTCTTCAGCTCGCATACTCATAAACTTGGGGGCATGATTTCATCTCCCTCATGCGTTATGATTTCGCAAATCGTGTGATGTGCGTAAACAAATAATTAAAGAGGAATACATCGTTAAGAAATAAAATAGCTAAAAACCTTTGCCGCAATAGAACTCAAAAACCACAGGCATGGATCTGCAAGGCGGCAATAATATCCTGAACCTTTTGAATATCCGTCTCTTCCCCTCCAACAGTGCACCAGAAAGAGCACTCGTACTATCGCAGTCGGAAATTTCCGATATTGGATGTAGATATCCGGATCCGAGAGAGTCGATTGAGTTTCCCGGTAACTCGTCTGGAAAATCAGATGCATTAGCCGACCTCGGTTGCCTCTGTGCTTTGCGACATCACGACAAGAGTTAACGCAAAGGCCCGGAGAAGTATGTGAAAGAGAAATAAGACTCGTAGCAGAATGATTTGTTCAGTCTTATCTTAACACTCACAGCACTTGGTAATCTATTTAATCTTTTCCTTGTAGGAATATTGTTTACTGTGTCGGTTGCAAGGCATCACCATATATCACTCATAGTTGGCCTACTGCCTGTCATCC
>Ga0307509_10001357_pt1 | contig 41440 bp, 43 predicted proteins | sample 10_EM_MG_FD_202245 | JGI IMG/M metagenome (GOLD analysis project Ga0307509, IMG submission 202245) | Populus trichocarpa ectomycorrhiza microbial communities from riparian zone in the Pacific Northwest, United States - 10_EM | ecosystem: Host-associated > Plants > Roots > Unclassified | place...
GTAGAAGTAAGGATCAAAATAAAGATAAAGATAATTCAAAGTAGAATCAAGCGGTAAAACTTAATATCGTTAAGCCTGAAAGCTTCACTCAATAAGTTCTCTCGAGGATCGTTGGTTATCAGAATACGGTGTCTCTCGCTTTAGTGAAGTAGAATAATGTAAAGCCAGAGGACACCCGTCAACTATTATGACCTTTCGCGAGCACCCTGCTCAGCTCAGGGCTGTCCAACTCACCTGCCAAAACGAGCTAACACTCGGAGGCAGTCGGACCGCTCGGATATTAACTATCTCCACAAATAGGAAGCGCTTCCGGTGATATCTCTCCAACTACATCTGCATGAACGAAAACTCTTCCTATCGGTAGCATGTCAGTGGCCGACTGACATGCCCTCCATACAGATAATATCCATTGGGACTCATTGGCCCAGCGGTGGTTTCGTCTATACCAGCTACGCAGTCCATCGGCAAATCTACTTGGCTATACTAAGCTTCTAAACCTGACTGCATGCTCCCACCATAAGAAATCTCCTGCTGCCTGACTGCATGGGCGCTACCCACAGTCAACCATGCGGGACTCTCTTAAATCGTAACAAGACTCACACCTCTAGAGTCCACTAATAACCCATGGTAATGCTACAGTTCATGGGGTAGCCTGGGACTGGCTTTGGGGTAGTTGTCCTGGAAGCCTTACAGCTTCCCCGGTCAGCCCCAAGCCCTCTACTGTTAACCATACAACTACCCGGAGGTCAAAGTATGCCCGTAGGTGGTTCCCAGGTGTTATCCAGGTGGCGCCCCAGGAGGCCGTCACTCTCACACCCCTTATATATCCTGCGAACAGCTTCTGGTGGGTTGGACGGCCACAGCTCATACGGTGTTGTGGGAGCGTTCCTCTGGATCTCACTTTACTAGGAAGCACACAACTACACAGCCGTACAGTGCTGTCGCGCCATACCAACGCTGGGGCCGCAGGGGGGTGTTAGGAATATCCCCTGAAAGTTACAGGAGGTTTGGACCACTCCTGCTCCGTCAGTAGTCCGTTTCGTACCATACGAAGCGGCTCTATAAACATCTAAGAGTCCCACTATGGTGCGATAACTTCCCCCTCAGTCCGCAGATGACTTTGTCGGTGAAGGTAGGGTAACTGGGATACCTCAGTAGGGTAACTGGGTCCCTAAGGTAGGGTAATCATGTTTCCAAGGTAGGGTAACTTGAACCTATTATGCCTTTATTCCCTTCGGGAGTTCGCGCGACCACCTATAATGTTACCCCGGAGACCCGTACAACGTTTACTATGTTTCCTTAACTTTACGCGAACATGTCCTCTGAAGGTTACCCTGCCTAGCAGGGTAACTTTTGCCTACCTAGGTTACCCTGTCTAACCCGATGGCACCAAGTCACTTTGTAGACACTTCTACCAACTCATGTCTACTGTTAGTATACTAAGTATACTGGTCTATCCTCAATCTGGTTACCTCTTGGTATACCATATGGGCTTGAGTTTAGTCCACTGTAGCTACCGATCTATAGGGTCGTTACATATACTGGCAATAAAGGGTTCGATTATATACATTGAAGCCAGCCATTTGACCAATTTCAGTATACATCTTATGACAATTTTGTGCACTGGATGTTCCCAAAGCAATATGTATTTTGAAGTGCGGGGTATGGACAACGGAGTTTGGGTGCAGACCTTTGTTTCAGATTGAAGTGAGTGGTGAGTGGGCAATCTGGTACACAGTTGAGGGCCACCCCAGTCACAGTAGAGATATGCCGATAAGAGCATGAGGCTCAGAGAAATGCTTGAGTTTCCAGATCTTGTAGCAATGTGTGAGGTCTATCACTGTATGTAGTGGTGGAAGCTTGCCATTGGGGTTTGAGGAATAGGACTGAGATCAGAACTTGAACCCCGGGTCTCAGCATGTAAAACATTCAGAGTAGTGGATTGAAATTCGCATTGCGGATACTAATTGAAAAGTTAGAAAGGTGCTCATTAGTAATTGGTAGTTGGGCCTCTACTTCCGTCTATTTCAAGCTGAACTTGGCCATCCAAGTCGGAGTTCAGGATAGGGTATGGAGAACTAGATGGACCACAGTCTGACACAGAATCAATATCCAGAATATTGTCTAACTCTAAATTAGACTTGGTAGAAGTGGTAGAGACAATAGAGTGTTGATCAGGAAACAAAAGACAACAGTTATTATTAGAGGTTTCAGCATGAAAAAGCAAGATGAATGAAGGACTTGGACTTCCTGGAACAGGAGGGATATATTTAGTTGTACCAGCAGAGGGTAGATATATTGTGAGGAACTCAGAAGAGGGTAGAGATATTGTGAAAGACTCGGAAGAGGGCAGATTGGTAAGAAGCAGTAATCTACTTGTATTATAAGAGTTCTCACAGCAACTACCGGTATTTCTTGTCAAATAGTTTATACCTATTCATCCAATATCACTCACATGTTTTCAGCTATGCACACCATTCTCTCATATTCAGTGGAAACATTTGGAAAGTTAAGTCAAATTTTACTTACATTATTCTCTCTAAAGATCTAATGATTGTAAGCGCGATTGTTCTACTCTCCCAGCCAACACTTCACTAGCTTCTGTTTAAGCGAGAATACCAACACCTATCTCTTCAAATCAGCCATCAGCGCTTGTCACACATGACCTTAGGTTGAAACACAAACTTTTTTCTGTGCTCCAAAATTACCTTTACAACGGGGAATCACCACCCCTGCTCTGTACCTTGAATTCATGATCTACCCTAGTATCATAATAGTTCCAAAATGTGTAAGTTGGTGGGGGGTCATGGATAGTCACTCGACTGACTTTCTATTCTCCTTTCTTCTTTTGGCTCACTGCTCTTCGCTGTGAGCTCGGAGAAGGAAGACGAAGGCATGTGTTGGAGTTTGGTGCGCGCTGATAGCGTCGCATGAGATTTTCAGAGGGCGTGGGAGAGTGGGCGGTGAAGCTTCGGTAGATTTGAGGGTTGTTTTGGAGACGAAGAGGTGATATGAATGTGAATCGATTAGTGCATGCCCAGCCTCCAATGTCTGGCAACGTCGGCCTGTGGTATTTGGAAAGACCTCTTTCTATCTATCCTCCCTTCCCTCTTAAGCAGGGCCTATCGAGTAGGCTGGTTTGGGTTGGTGTTCTTATCATATCATACCTGAGAAGGAAGCGCTTTGTCGGCGAGGGAAACTTTGCTCACCAGCCCAATGAGTTGAGAAGAATGTCTAGCTTCAAGGCGCGGAGCGCTGTCCTAGCATAACAACCGATACTTCTTTTCGTTGAAATGGAATGGCAAACTTGTCTTTTGAGTCATTGGTAGTGTAAATGAGGTGTTGTTCTCCTTGTGGTTGGCTTCACAGTTTCCTGTATGGGGGCATGACGACGGCTGCCCGATAACTTTACTCAGTTAGACTAGGATACAGGAATGCAGCCCTCCCATTCTACAGTGCAGAGCCCTGGCTCTGTGTTAGTAGGTCTGCATTGTGGCTTTTAGGTTTCGGGGCAAATCCCCCATTCACTAACTCGGCTACTAGTAAGCTATGGATTAGGGGATTTCAGAGGTGCTCGCCGGTTGCCCTACCGACCGAATTGTGCGTATCGTCTGAAGTTATTTGTTAGAGGGCATTCTTTGGATTCCGCGGGTCATCTGTGAGATCCTAGTAAATTTCGGCTCACTGCCGTGACGGGCATCTCCTGATATTGGCTCTTGTCCTCCTCGGCTCGAGCCAGGTTTTCTGTGTCCGAGTAGCACTATTCTGTATTGTCCGTTATTAGGAGGATGGGAAAGATTGGGATGCAGGCGTGCAATGGGTTTAGTAGGTCGTACATCTTAAAATGTTTATTAATGGTGCCCTTGGTCTTTAGTGGGGTAGCAGGGTTCCCAGACGAGAGGATTATTTTTTTATCAGCTTCTTGGGTAAGTATCCAGGCATAGTGCAGGGATCACAGCCTCTCTTAGATATGGCTAACCATGTAAATCAGCACCTCTGCTGCTAGCCGCCGAGTCAGCCCCCAAATTGGAGGTCAGTCGTTCATCCCCACCCAGGGTATGCTTGCGTCCGCTCGAGTATTCGGTTCTTCTTATCATCTCTCAATAGAACAGCAGGTATATTACAGATATATATTACAGAATCCAACTACTTATATTCACCAAGTATTAGTACCACCTCCCCATACTGTCTAAAAGAATAAATCATCCAGCAGCGGGGCTGAAAACCTCTCCTGCAAATCCTGCACCGTCCAGCCCTGCTCCTCACCAATCCTTGCCAACACAGCCTTAAACGCTGGCATCCCACCCTTGTATGAAGTCTCCTTAAGGTACCGCTTCCAGGGAGTGCCACGGACATTCATTCCCTCCCTATTCCCGCCATTAGCATTTCCCTGTCAGGCGAAAGGGGGAAAAGAAAGAGAGCCACGCACCACTCCTTCGCCCAATGCGGTCTGGTATTCAAGTAAGCCCCATCAGGCCCCGTATAATCCATCCACCTGTCCGCGACCTTCTGCGCGAACGGCTCCCAAACCCCTTCCGCCGCGGCAGCCATTGTCGTCAAGACTTCAATACTCACCGTTCCAAAAGTATTATTAGACTGCGCTGCCATAATGAGGTCGCTGTCTCCCATGATGCGCATTTCTAACGCCATGCGCATGGGCGCCTTGGGGTCTTTGTAGACGGCGTCGATAGCGTCCCACCAGGCGCGTTGGACGATGGTCCAGTCCGGCTTCGTGGGGTCCGACTCCAACGGCGGAATTGGTATCTGCAATTCCATGTCTCGGACGCGGAAGTTTTGTATACCGCGGCGGAAGTGGAGGGCGTTGATTAGGTGGGTTTTTATCTGTGAGTTTAGGGGTCCGTTTGGTGGGAGGGAAAGCATCGCGAGTGATGCTTTGTGATGGTTAGTCATTTCATTATCGTATACAGTTTAGGGGGAAGAGGCATACAGAGGATGACAGCCTGCCAGCGGCCAGGGAATGATCTGAATAGGGGGTCATCGTTAATCACGCCGCCTAGCCACCCTTCTACCCATTGTAGGAATAGATCTGGGTATGTTGGGTAGTCGATCACCCCACCTGGGTCCTCGGTGTTGTCCCAGCAGTTGACAAAAGCTTGGGGTTGGTACGCGAACCAGAACCACTCTGAATAGTAGTTGTTTTCGGCTTTGCGGATGAAGTCTTGTCGCGCAGCTTCGAGCTCCGCTGAAGTGTAGGACCCGCGGATCGCAGCTGGGACGGTGAAGTCCGGGGGTGGAGGGATGGCGAGATTGATGTCCTGTTTGAGAGGCCGAAGGTCCGCGTAGGTCATAGCGTCTAGTTCGATGGTGATGTGGGTGACGATACCTGGGGATTGTTAGTAGTGGGAAATAATGCGTGGGAGGGATCACAGAACGCACCAAGAAGGCCAAATGAACCGGCTGCAGCCCTGAGTTGGATCGCATCGGTGACACTTTGGTGTTCGCCATTGGCATCGACATATTCGATCCTGCGGACCAAATCACTGATGGTCTTGTGCCTGATTCCTCCACCATGGCACATGAGAGCGTTTGAACCACCAAAGGTGATTCTATGCATGTCAGCGCTGTTCCTGAAAATCTACTAGTGGGTGGGTAAAAAAAAAACATACTCGACCATGACAACGTTCAGGGCAATAGTCCAAGCGTTATTCGCGATCGCCCATCTCCTGAAATCTTCATTGACAACAGCAGCACCAATTCTTGCTAGTCTCTTCTTTCCGCCACTTCCTGGGACGTCCTGGGTTTCGAGCTCAATAACCTTGAACTCGTTTCCAGTGTAATCCCTACTCGGTAGGAGGGAGGTAGGATCTGGAACCGCCGTTGCCGTTTTCAAGTCTAACATTGAGACAAAGATCTCACCGTCCTGGGAAAACATACTTGCCCATGTGTGTCTGTAACCCGCAGCTCGAACACGCCTGCCTTTGGCCTTGGCCCATTTAATAAGGTTCTTGACGCCCTCAACAGTAGTAGGGACAAATGTATAAGAGGGCGTATGCTGGACAGTCAGACCCCAGTTCTCAAATTCCGCGCCAATATATACCTATCAATTCCCGGTTAACTCGTTCCTTCCCAGTACTTGAGGAGGTGAGCATTTACGGTCATAGGCTTAGTATTCACGCCATCCTCATAGATTACCGGGCTCGTCTCCCGCTTGCTATTCAACCACCCTCGTGAACTCGGGCTAACCCCGGATTCCTCCATCCTCTTAAAATGTTCCTTCGCCGCTGGGCTGGGAGGAATTGAGAACCCACGTTTCTTAACAATGCTCTCCGCCGAGGCACCGCCCATGAACCCTGTAAGCTTATCCTGTAGATCTTTGTCCAGCGCTCCAAACGCCTCCCTGAATTTCGGGTGGATCTGAATGCTCTTCAGGAGTTCCCGGCTGTAGCTCTCCCGGTCGACCTTCCCGCCCTTGACCAATTGCAACACCTGCCGAAGGCCCGGGAACGATGTGTCAACCTTGGGGTGCGCATGGAGATATGTGACTATCTCGCCCAGAATCTTCTCGCTGAGAAGGTCGCTCGGGATCGGGATTGTGTCGTCAATGGGGATGTCCAGTGACTGGAGAGAGCCGAGAGTCGCATCGCCCTGAGAGGAGGGAAGAGGGGATGCGAGTGGTGCTAGAACCAGCGACCAGAGAAAAGCCGAAAGTAGGTGCATCTTGGATACTTTTCCTCTGGCGGGTACCTTTCGCCGAACAGAAGCATTTGGGATGTGTGGTTTATGGACTTATATGGCTCTTTTTTCTTCACTTTCTTTTGTCCCTATTTCCTTTACCCTCCGGAAACGCTGTCCCGTTGTGGGAAGGATAGGCCCGTGGGTGACATTGATGAATGTCTAGGACGGGGAGGAGCCGGTGGTGTAAAGTAGAGGACTCGGGGGTGGACGTAAATGATGGGATGGGCAGGGGGTTGAGGTCCCCGTGCTCATGACAATCAGAGGGAAAAAATGATTTAATTTGGGAGGTATGATGCAAGGAAGGGTAAAAAGCTTTGACATTGCCAACCCCTGTCCGTCCCATCACTAACCTTCATACCCGAGTACAAGTATGGCTAGGGGGGACGAAAGCCCGAGACGGCCAGATGGCGGTGGAGATCATCAGTCGGCTCAAGCAAGGGCTTGAATCATTAGAATGGGGGAATCACTAGCTCTCAATTATATCACTTGGGGAGTTTGGGAGTTTAAAGTTTTGAACTAACACACTAGTCCTGTTTTGGGGGCATCCGAGTTACTCAAACATTAAAGGCCGATATTCATAACCCAGAATAGCTAGCTGGTGACTGATCTGCAGTACAACCTTTCCCGACAGAGGGGCACCCGGCACATCGAGCACTAGCTTACAAAATCCTTCAAACTGCGGCTCAAAGCCGCACAACCCAACACAGGTAGGCCAATAAATTCGGGGGGTCACTATGTAGGGAAACATTGTAAGTGTGCCTAGCTAGAAGTACTACTTGCAATCTTACTGCTTCGGACCGCCCAAGGGATAAGTACTCGAGTACCATTTGATCAAGTACTCATTCCCAACGAGAAGTACGAGCACTGTACTCAAATACGGGGACTAGAGAAATAGTGTAAAAACTCGAATGGGCAGATCATGCTCAAGGTGGTCCAAAATTTCTTCTTCCAGAAAAGGGGGCGAAAAGCACACCAAAAATCCGCCCCCCGAGACAAACGAAAAAAGAAAGAAACACCAAACCTCACCTCACCAAGAGGGGCAACTCCAACGTCCCGGCACAAGGCGCGTTTGTTCGGGTTCTTACAGATATATAGCCAATCATCAGCGGGTATCCGTGCCCGCAGACAAATTATACACTCAATGTTCGGGAACCTCTTGCCAAGAGGGAGTGCATGCCGGAATGTTGCATGAAGTCACTAACTTAGAATTGTAGACCTCTGGGTACCGTAGGATTGGTCGTCAGTTCAGAAGGAGCTTCCGGTACTCTCAAAAGCCGCAGTAGTAGTTCCGAAGACTTTCTCCCCCCCTTCTTCTTGGGGTCTATTAAATAGCTACAGGGTAGTGTCGGCGGGTTCACTCGAAAAAAACCTCGCTGGTAGGAAGCTCGTCAACTTCGTTATCCTGCTTGGCATGCTGCGAGCCTAATAGGCAAACGCTTCAGAACACCGCTTTTGTGGGCCGCTATGAATGACCGCCAGGATGCGATGAAGCTACTACTCGGGTGCCAGCACCTTGGGGCGTGCAAAGACAGTACTGTGCCTAGCCTTCTAAGTCGAAGATATATCGGCCTCAACCCCGCAGGCAAAGACTGTCTGGTGCCACTTGTAATGGCTGCCTACAATGGCCAGGTTGCAATAGTCAATACCTTACTGCCCTATGACGGCCTCGATTCCAACTCTGGAAATTACTCTCCTCTCACATCACTCGCCCTCGCGGGAGATAGAAGAGATGAAGGAGTAGTAGGGATCTTGCTGGAGTTGCCGGATGCCAGCCCTGGTCCCTTAGGGAAAAGTTGCGAGATGTACCGGTACTCACTCGGGTGGGGAGATGCCATGCGGTACGATAGCGGCATTAATACGACACCGAAGGAACGAAATCAACTAGTGATCCCATGAGTTGCTGGCGGGCTTTAAGCCACCCCAGTGTACCCCCTGAAGACTTCAACAGGCCGCATCCTTCCGTTAAACTCAGGGGTCTTCAATCACAAGATACTTCTCTAGTCCTCTCCATATTTGGACTTACAGGTCTATGTCTTGGCCACGAACTCAATGTATGCTTTAAACTACACTACGCATAGCGAATCTTTTCATGGGGGTTTTATCACCTTTTCTTTATCTCAATCTCTCTATCTATTAAAGGTCTCATATTTCCCCTACCTCCAGCTTATTTTTTGAGATTCCTACCTCATGCGGTCACTAGCACAATTTCCTAGATTCTCCTCAATCATCTTGTGTTTGCTACGACCAGAAAATTGCGGTACTGGTATTGTAAATATTCAAAACACTGGATATTGTAGTGACGCTATTCATTGCAAGCCTTCACCTAGCTACGGTGGGTGGTGTTCCCAACCGAACCCAGATCAGTGCTAGTAGTGGGTAAGAAATATTCCAAAGTGGGTCGCGAATTTGTATGGGCTCTCGGATACTCTGGGATTTTTTACCATATATTTTGTAAATCTCTACTCCGGGTACTTGCCTGCTGCGAGACCTCCGAACTACGGCCACGTAGTTTCATAGATAAGTAAAAGTCTACCCTACGAACGAGTATCAGGTAAGAACACTTACCCAACAAAGCATTCGTCAGCAGTGCCACCACTACACTCTACTTAAGAGACTCGGGGTATAACCCACATATCCGTTCTATTCACCTAAACGCCTAACACTTGTGGATTGAACTATTAAAGAAACTAGCTATTGTTAACTTTTACGGAAGTTTTTAAGGGCCCAACTCCTCGCCATGAGGTTATGCTAAAGATTAATGTCTCTCCCACCAAGTCCCCTAAACCAGGAGTTCGGAGAATAGCGTAGAGGAGGCTATTTCTGAGAGTGTTTTACAACTAGGATTCGGCCTATTGGGCCCTCCCTTCAGGGAGGGGGATAGGGTTTTGATCCAGGCGAAATTTGGGTAACGATAGTTTGGGCGAAGAAACATATTTTGTATTCAGCGATAATCAAAGAGGTAGAAAAGAGGAACCAGGCGTATTCACAATGCTAAGACCCATAACTCAAGCCTCTTTCTCACACCCAACAAAGGCACCCGCCCACATCATGACATTGTTACATAGAAAACCCACCCTCCCACAAAAGATACCTAGCTTTCAATCAAGCACAATAAGTCCTCTTCGTATATCCCCACTCTAAAAAGTCTTCCATAGTTTCCCCCATCCCAAGACCCATCCTATCCCAACATCCCTTTCATCCACCCTCCTCCTCTCTTCGTTGGCTGTGTATACGGCCATTCACACACAACATATATTATTCTTAGCAAGGATGTGATCTACCAGAAGCTTTGCAACCGCCGGTGTGTACTCTGATATTAACGCGCTAACTGGTATACTCTCGTTGTCTGCTATGTCGACATCTATCCCCTCCGTTGCCAGCAGCAACTGAACAACGTCTTCGTGTCCCTCCTCCGCCGCCCGGTGGAGCGGCGTTTCGCCCTCGTTATCCATGATATTGACATCAATCCTCGGGTCCGCCACCATTAGCTCTACCAACTCTGTGTGACCCTGCCTTGCAGCCCAATGCAGCACCGTCCAGTGAAGTGCATCCTCTCGCTGGATATGGGTTCTCGGATCGGCCATAAGAAGCGTCAAAGCCTCGAGGTGTCCCTTCTGGGCTGCCCAATGTATGGGGGTCTCAAAGCATCCTTCGTGGAGATTCGGGTCGACGCCGTCATGCTCCAGCAGGAGCCTTATTATCCCGTTGTTCTCTTTCTCAACGGCTCTGTGCAAGGGTGTGCAGCCCTCCACATCCTGGAGATTAGGATCTATTCTAGGATCCTGGAGCAATAGCAGTGCTCCCGCTGTGCAGTCTTTCAGCGCAGCTAGCATTAGGGGCGTGCGTCCGATATTGTCTCCCTTGTTGATATCCACCCGTGGATCAGCCAACAGCATTGACACGGTTTCTAAACGGCCCGCAAGAATGGCAAACATCAGTGGTTGACGGCCGAGCGCTTTCTCGCAGGCCGCTGGGTCGGCTCCGCATTCTAGCATGATTTTGAAGGCGCTGTCGCTTACACACCCTACCGCCTCGCAGAGCACTGAGCCGTTGCCCACAAACTCAATGATTCTACGATCAATGAGGTTTTTGATGGTGTCTCTATCACCATTCCTGCAGGAATAATAGAGAACTCTTTTGCCGTATTCCGTGGATTGGTGGAGGAATACGTTATCGAGGAGGGAATGTGACAAGAGGCTGAAAAGACGGCGGTTTGTCTTTGAGAAGGAGCGCATGTCAGCTGGTCGTAAAAATTTGGAGATTTCGAGGATAATCTCATTTGGAATAGCTCCAATTGACATCTTGATATTTTTACATGGGGGTATTCAATAGGTTTCGTCAGGAGCCGGTGGTAAGGAGCAGGGTTGGCTTGCTCGTCTTGTGTCCAAGACCGATGGGTCTTCTATATGTTATCCCACTCTTTGCCAAGAACTCTACTCTCTACGATACCTGATTCCGGAAGTAAGGGGTTCCTGTATGATATCAGTGTTTCACTTTCAGCAGCTGCCGTGCTGGCTAGGGTTCTTGATGTAGGGTTCTCAGGAGCCCCATCTCGATGTCCACTACTTTCCCCTTGCCTTGCTTCTCACAGCCCTCTGAGGGAATCATATTAAGTCTGGGCCTCAAAGGAGATTTTTCTGAGCGATCCTATACTAACATGCTTGAAAAGCCACAAGGGAGAGTATCTTCACCAGAGGATCGAAGAGAGAAAAACAACCACTAGTCCCACTATTACTGGTACTACCTGTACAAGTACTGTACTGTATCCCTTACCTCGTAATCATGGCCAGCGCTAGATACTACTACTAGCTTATTTGGGTAATCGTGGTGGGAAAAACATTGTTTCAAAAGTGGTGTAGTGCTCAGAATACCACATAGACTAATCAGTACTGTTCAGCATTGCCATGACGGAAACAAGAGTAGCAGCGTAGATTTGCTCCCAGATACAAAAATAGACTAACTTTCAACATCCAGAACGAGGCTAGCTAGGAGATAAACCAAATTGGTTGTGATGGGCACCGGAAAAATACCCTGCCGTGAACCGACCGCACTTCGCAGCACGCTACGCAGCCAAGAATTTCGGCCACAAGGTACAGTTCGAAGGGCCTGAGCACTAGTCTGTTGAACTTTGATTAGTCGAAACTATGCGTGTGTAACGCGAGTTATGCAGCCATACCGGCAGGCGCATTGACGCAACATTTTGGTGGGGGAGAGAAGTCTGTAGAAATCTTGGCGCAGCAGCTGGATTCAGACTGTTTTTAAGACTGTTCTGGGTGGTCGGGAAACCCCTCCAGCCAAGGAGAGGAAGGCCGACAGACCCTTGATACTAGGTGCATAAATGTTATCTACAATAGTGCAATATTTTAATAATCAAACCATCAACTAACAGTACCGGTGTCGCCGGAATGGATTCCGTATGACCTCCAGCAGAAATCAGAGACATCGGCGGCAGACCATACCTGGCGGGTTTTCTAGGGCAAGGCCAAGTCCAGAACATTGACCGCAGCGCATGATCCTCTGAGCAGACCCTCGTGATTAGGACTAGCCCACGGGAGATGCTACCGTAACGGGACCCCGCATACCAAAGAACCACCCGGTACCCAACCCAAGAGTGGGGGACCCGACAATCCATATATTTCATCTAGCTAAGTTTAAAATTATATCATCCTGAGGGGCCTCCCAAGTTCTAGGTTCGTAGGATGCACCAAACGAAGCCGAACAAAAGCTCCCTTAATGGAAAGACAGATTAGTCCAATCAGACCCATGATCTGCAATACGAATGCTGTGGGATTATGCCCAGGACATTCCACTGCATCATATCTAAATGCCCCGATCTAGCTTCTTAGAAGCTGTGTGAGGATCCAGAACCGCTCAACATAGGTGCATATTCAAGTATATGGAAGAACAAAGGGGGAGGGAAGCTAGTTAGAAAATTTTCTTCTGCCTTCACAAAAAAACAAGGTGAATTTTCCAACTAGGTTGGTGATTTTCCCTTTTACAAGAGGGTCCAATTTGGGGCCATAAATGGTTTTTCCATTTACAGTTATGATTGATGATGTTGATAACCCCGTCACCACTATTCGTCTACCCAAGAGGGTGTCCAAGTTTCCTTTTTTTCCGATTCTGGGTTTTCTAGCATTCTTGGAGGGGACTCTCCCGTACTGGTGGGAATAAATCCAAGAACTTAACAAAAGAAAAAGAGAGAGAAGGGGCAAACAAATAATGCCTCTCTCCCTCCCTCCCTCCCTCCCTCCTCGTCTAGAGATAAAGGGTGTGAAATGCTGATCATTTTAGCACATCGGACATCATCTATCATCATGGGTGCTGAAATCATTTCAGATCACTCGGCCAATGCTAACCCGCAATTATTTATACTCTTTCGAAAAGAAAGTGAAAAGGGACGATACTTTAGATATCCCCAAGAGAGCAGTCAGCGCCAGGAATCACTGGCACCAAAAACTATAATGAATTCCACAATCTCAACTTAGTGCCTATGCTTAACCCCCAGCCTATTGTGCCGATTGGGCACTTTGGTACTTGGGGGCTACGGGGAGATGCGACGAAGAGAAGAAAAGAGGGCTAACACATATGGAACGATTCTGCTAAAGAGTGGAGTACTGCACTCGAGTACAACAATGATCGAGTATTTCGCCCCCATCTGAGCCAGGTATCCACCTGATGCTGCAAGAACTCGGCAAAAACTGGCTAGCATAGACTAGGCCGTTTGGAAATCCAATACACTATGAACGCAGGCTTTTGGGGTTATTAGGAAAAGGAGATATTTGAGCTATTGTTAATTTTGTAAAGTCCTTATATTTTTTGAACTGTCTAAGCCCAAATAAGGAAACTACTTGGCTACCGGTATCACCGGGCTCAAGGGATTCACATGACTGGGAGCGGGGGAATTGGCCATCAGCCAAATCTAGTATAATATTTTACCTAGGCTAGTACAGTTTGATTCACAGTTTGAAGAGGATTGGCTTCAATCGCGAAGCACCCTACTATTATCAGCTGAGGGCAATCCCGATGCCACTTCGACGTGCAAGTATGACAAATGTCTCGGTTCTAGTACTTTACTCGCAATGTAGAAGGGTTTTAAAAAAGGACTGCAATGCAATTGCATACTACCAAAATTTGGCACCCCTTCGAACTAGGGTAGCATGAAATAGCAGTTCTTCCTAAAAACGCTTTGACGCTGCGAGTACAGTTCACCAACATCAATGACTGATTCTGCGACCTACAGCCTTAAAGTTACTGAACAACAAGCAGAGGAAGATAGAAAAAGAAAAGAAAAGACACGTATTGCAATCAGTGGCCAAGGAGAGTTTTTATACATAGGGTTCCACATGCCTAGGCCCACTGCCAGCCGCATGGCTTCGGCTCTCAATACCAACACTCACATTCGCTCAGAGACAACATTGCAACTCCCTGTGTACTTTATGGCAAGGTTTATTTCTGCGGTATGGTGCAAGAAAATTTACACATGAGTGCTCCAAATGGCCTTCCCAGCTGATTGTCCCCCGGAAGTAAGCCTACACCTAGCAAACGGCGGCGGTAGCCTAGCACACGGCCAGGCCCCAGGGGGATGAAACCTCATTCACAAGACATCCAGATACCACAAATATAACGAATGAGCCCACCGAAAAGCAGATCCGGCCGCACCCATAGCACGGCCAGCTCCTCCCTAATAACCCGATAGCCCAAGATTACCCAGACAATATCAGCGCAGTTTACAGAGCCGCAGTCGGGCACTGGCTCACAGCTTCCTCTGAAACTCGAGAACTTGTGCCAAGACCTCATAAACCACTCAGAACGCAGTGGCATGAGAGCTCACAGGACATAGGGTCCAGATTCCCAAACCTGCGATACTGCTAATAAGATAAGATGCCCCCCCCCCCCCCCTAGAAAACGGAGTGGTTAAACTGAAATTGCGCAGAACAGTCCTGCGACTTTTTATGATACCGAAATGCGGTGCGAAGGTTATGTAGTGTTTTTGAACATAAAGAGTGGCCATAATGATGCGCCTGTCGACACGTAACCAGCGAGCTATGTTGTCAATAAGCCCATATACCGCACGCTCGAACGAGAGGCCGCCATTCCGTTTATTCTCCCATCTCCCCATCAACAAATGCTCAAGTAAGACCCCCAGAGATAATAGCCTCGCTCCGAACATATAAGTGAAAACTCCCTTACCCAATTTGTGGGGCTTCCAATGATTTTGTCCTTTTCGCTATCTCAAAGTTTGCGAGATGGGCCCCCCTTGAGCGTTCGGCCAGTTCCAATCCTCTGTGACGTCCCCATTATATCATTCTGAGCTGGGGCATCTTTTAGACTCATCCACTACCCCCAAGCTCCCTCAGCTCTTAGCTCAGGTTTAAGCGTCATAGAACCATAGTATTGGCAAGATTCAACTACTCATATCGAAGCCTCTAACCGGCGCTAGATCATGAGCAAACTAAGAATTCTCCCAGAGAACTCGAATGCAGAAGAGATCGACACATATAAATTTACTCTAAACGAGCCTCTATATCATTGTGCTATGCCCAAGGCCCCCATTAAGGCGTATTTTCAATTTATATGCGCTGGACAGGAAATCTCCTGCCAAAACAGCGAAATTTGCTTCATCGTTAGGGTGGGTGCTGGTACGGAGAAGCCAGCGAAAATGGCTGGAACCCCACTCAATTGGTGCTCAATCGTTAATTTTCCCGTCCCGCCTGAACCCCGTTTCTGGATTTAGCCTCCAGAGGCCGATAGCTGTGTTCGAGTATCGACTATGTAGACACCGCCGCGACCCCAAGGCTGGTGGAAGCGGAAAGGCAAGTTCTTCCATGTTGGCCCTTGTTCCCATGGAGATCATCTTACTGAGCCACCAATTCAGTGCCATTAAGAACTGCTGCGTTCACCCTTAGGATTTTATGGAGGACAATGCGTAGAAATTTTCCACATGGCTATTAAGGAAGGAATTACCGGCCGGCATGCTACAGTATTGAAGGCCGCAGAGGGCACATACTGGTGATCTTTTATCTGTATGTGATAATGAGGGAGAACATATGGTGCCCACAATCTTGTAGAGCATGCACGCTGTAGAAATCTGCCGTGCTTGTTGGAGTACCTCTAGGAGACGTTCTGGGGAGTTTTGTGCTTCAGCGGCCATACTCTAAATCGGCCACTTCTATCACACATTGTTAGAATGCAGAGGAATAGGCAATTTTCTCACTTTTTTTTGCCGTTGACAAGAGTTTAGCTTACTGCAATAGCATAATGTTATTTCCATCTTGTAAATACTGGTAATCCTAGTTAAAGGTGCATTACTGCTTCTGGCGCTCCCAGCTGGTACTCTTGTTACCCAGAGACAATATAGGAAAAGGTAGCAGATGGTATTGCAGGAACTCTTTCCCCGGTATTAGAAGTTGGGTAAATTATCTGCTGCTCGAAGCACGCGCTCCATGCATATAGGAGCTGGGAGGCGATCTCACGAACTGACAGAGAGAGATGCACTCGGAGGGTCATTAATTCGAAACTAGAGGCTGTCAACGTAGGGATTATTTGATAGGACGACAGTGATGCCTGGGAAGAATTGCGGTGTTACAAAAGTCAAAACCGCAAACCAGTTGCTTTAGAGCTACCCCAGTATGTGAAGGCGAAAGGTTTTGAGGGAATTTTCATTACTGTACAAATGATAACCCCACCTGAGATTGAGCTATTCCTGATTCTAATGGATTCTTTCTATTTGTTATAATCATCCTGTTCTTTGAACATCGTGCTCAGTAGCTACTCCGGCTTGCTGTGTCTCCAAAAAACCCTTAGTCTCCAATTTTGATGAGGTCTTGTCGCGAAGTAAACCCGGACGATCACTTTCCATGATCTTTAATGACCCCCCGACTACATAACCCGGATCTCGGATGCGTTACTCTGCTGTTTAAGATCTTCATTGATTCGGGGGATTCTCTTCGTCAATCACCATTGGCTGACTCTGAGCCTCGCGTTTCCATCGCGTTTCCTCCAACGGCCGAGTCCTGCCCGGGCGGGAACCCCACCTACCTTGTGTAACCCGGACCCCTCTTTGCCCTACTCGAAACTTTTTCCGAATTTTTTTCCGAGCCCCTTCCGTCCCTCTAAGAAAATTCCCAACAAGGACAACACATCCATCCTTCTCTGCCTCCTCCCAACAGCAGCCTTCTTTCCTACTTAAAACTCCTCAATCCCAATTCCGTAAACTCTCCTCCTCTCCTCCTCCTCCCCTTATCCCACTAACCCAGATTCGACAGCAATTCTCTCTTACTTCAGCCAAACTCCAATCAATCAAACATGTCTGCCCCTGCTACCAAGTACAAGATTGCCGATATCGTAAGTATCGCCTGAGCTTCAATTGAAGCTGATTTATACTACCGTTACGGTGAATGCTGACTTGTTTCTCTCCTAGTCCCTTGCCGCCTTCGGTCGTCGCGAGATCGAGTTGGCTGAAAATGTGAGTACCGCTTTTTTCCCCTTTTCCTTCGTTCACGCAACATCAGTTTAATTAACTAACAATGATTACAGGAAATGCCGGTTTGTAGCTTTGGTTTCCGCGGATCAACAAACGATTCACTAATCAACACTTCCATAGGGTTTGATGCAAACTCGTACCAAGTATGCTCAGGACCAGCCTCTGGCTGGTGCTCGTAAGTCACAGAATGCAATTCTCAATAAAATCCAAGAAACCTTGCTAACACGAAACTATAGGCATTGCTGGATGTCTTCACATGAGTAATTTCCCCCTCCTATGGCTCAATTAATGTCGTTCACGTGTATTAATTATTCCAATCTTCAGCCATCCAAACTGCCGTACTTATTGAGTGAGTTTTCGCAACAGTCCAACATTTGTTGGAATTGGGCCTAACCGATTTAGGACACTCACCTCCCTTGGTGCCGAAGTCACCTGGACCTCTTGCAACATTTTCTCCACTCAGGACCATGCTGCGGCTGCCATTGCCGCAACCGGCGTCCCTGTGTAAGCCTTGCCACAGATGTTGACCTCATTTCATAAACTAATTGCTAAAATAGTTTTGCCTGGAAGGGTGAGACCGAGGAGGAATACAACTGGTGCTTGGAGCAACAACTTATCTCATTCAAGGATGGAAAGAGGTTAAACCTCATCCTCGATGATGGCGGCGATCTTACTGCTCTTGTCCACAAGAAATACCCTGAAATGCTCAATAATTGTTATGGTCTATCTGAGGAGACCACCACCGGCGTTCACCACCTTTACAAGATGTTGAAGGAGGGAACTCTCAAGGTCCCTTCGATCAATGTCAACGACTCTGTTACCAAGTCTAAGTTCGATAACCTTTACGGATGTCGCGAATCCCTCCTCGATGGCATCAAGCGTGCCACCGATGTCATGATTGCTGGAAAGACCGCTGTTGTTGCTGGTTATGGTGATGTTGGAAAGGGCTGTGCTGAGGCCCTCCGTTCGTTCGGTGCCCGTGTTATCATCACTGAGATTGATCCTATCAATGCTCTCCAGGCTGCTGTCTCCGGATACCAAGTTACCACTATGGAAGAGGCAGCTCCTCAGGGTCAGATCTTTGTCACCACCACCGGTTGCACAGACATCTTGACCGCTAAGCACTTTGAGGTCATGAAGGATGATGCTATCGTTTGCAGTATGTGTTTTCTAGGTGATTATCATATAAGCACTTTGCTAATATCTAACAGACATTGGTCACTTCGATTGCGAAATCGATGTTGCCTGGCTCAAGGCAAACGCCGTCAAGACCGTTTCTATCAAGCCACAGGTCGACCGCTTCCACATGAAGAGCGGCAGACGTATTATTCTATTAGCTGAGGGCCGTCTCGTCAACTTAGGATGTGCCACCGGTCACTCTTCCTTCGTCATGAGCTGCTCTTTCACCAATCAAACCCTTGCCCAGATCTTGCTCTACAAGTCCCAGGACACCGCATTTACCTCCAAGTATCCCGAGTTCGGTAAGGCCGCTGGCAAGCTTGAGGTTGGCGTCTACACCCTCCCCAAGATTCTTGATGAGGAAGTCGCTCGTCTTCATCTGTCTCAGTAAGTCTCCCTCTGAAATTCCCCGTGGTATGAAACCGACTAATAATTTTCGTAGCTTAAATGCCAAACTTGAGACTTTGACTCCTAAGCAGTCCGAATACCTCAGCCTCTCGGCCGACGGACCATACAAGCCCGACATGTATGAAATAGTCCTCCCTCTAATGAACGGCTTAACCTGTACTAACCTTGCCCTAGCTACCGCTACTAAACTTTGCAAAAACAGGAGCCGCGGGTATTTAATTCCGGCCGAAACGTATTTGTCCTCAACGGCATTGCTTACGGTCTGGGTTTTCTAAACAAAAACAAAAAAACATCAAATTAGTTTTTCTTTTTATCTCATGGGTTTCTTCTATTTTCTCACGGTTTATGCAAGGGGGTGGGGCGTACTTGGTCTTCAACAGTTACCAGTAAAGTGAAATAAATATCACTAGATTCTTGATATAAAATTGCGTTCCCTATTGTCGTGAATTACTGTGAATGCGAATGCCCACTGCACCGATTCGTGGCCCTGAATTGGGCTGCTGACAGAGATGCGATACGGAGTTACTTACGTAACAACCCAATCCGAATAAAAACTGTGACTCCAAGTATGGCGATAATATTTCCATGCTTGGCCCTACTTGAATTGCATGGTTTATAGTGGTTTTAAGCTCAGGGCCCCGAGATGGCGCTTGATTAGCACTACACCCCACTACCAGAGTACAATTGCTCTCAAGTGCATATTATTGAGTTTCAAATGCACTTGAGAAACTAGGCGAACTCGAAAAGAAAAACTCAAGTGCCTTAGATAGTTCCTCGGACACTTCTTAACAGCTTTACGATGACATTTTGTTGGTCCCATGAGCAAAATAGGGTCTAGAAATGTCTTGACAGTCAATGAAGGCCGTGCAAATTAGCTCTTGTCCTCCCCTGCTATCATACAAGGGTAACATACTGGTATCCAACCCTCGTGGCATGCATAAGCTAAATGCTATCATACAGATATCACAGCAACAGATTGGCTGGGATAATGGGATAATGGGATAACTGGTTCTTGTGCTGCACTGTGTGTATGTTTGAAAGAGTTGGGGTCTGCACGATTCTCCATTATTCTTCACAGTCGATATTGCGACTTCTGAAACACTTGAATGTCCTAGACAGCTAGGGCCCTCGTGATAAGGAAAAAACTAGGACTACGAGCCCCTCTTAGTGTGGCGGTGCACCACACCAAGCTCTACCAGTTATCATGGAGGTGCCCTTCATGGTACATACCTTTACCCACCGCGGCAGCAGCAAAATACCTGCAGTCTACTCAGGATAGAGCATCTCAACGCAGCGTTAGTTACCGCACTTACCAGTGACCTCCATCTCCTGCTCTACCGTTGACTGGATCAGTTATTCTCATTCATCCGCAGCCGCAAGGGTTGCTGCGCATACTGGTGGACAGCTTGCATCTAAACGCCACGGATCCCTCAGTCTAATTTATCAACTTCCTCTGTTCTATCACGGGCTTTTCGCAGCCAAATTGCCAGCACGGCGCGCTTCCTCAAAACCACACCATCACCTCCCAAGGCCCCTCCCAACTATCCGAGCCTCGAAAAAAAAAACGAAAAGCAATCACACCCGACCACCCCCTCCCGTCCACATCGTCGGTCCAACGGTAACCGCTGCGGGACCTCCATGAATGCCTTTACTCAACCCATACCTCCGCGCTTTCTTCCGCTCCACCCTCCCCGCCCAATGCACTCCCGTTCAGGATCATGTACTATGCCCTCTCCTCCACCTTATTTTGTAGAGCTGCAATTTGATTGCGATGGCTTCAAAAGGCTAACCCCAATCGCGCGTTTCTAGATACTGCTGGTACCCACCACCGATATCTTGACGAATACCCGCGACCGTGAGACAGGATCGCTCTACTCGGATCTTGCTGGACTAGACGAATTCTTAGGAAGTCATGTTCTCCGGATCCCCAGCGGCGGTTCCGCATCCCCCATGGTGGGATCTAGAGAGAATAGGGGGAAAGCTAGGCAATACACAACTTTCAACGGCAGAACGGTAGTTGTGAAGGACTCGTGGATTTACTCTAACAAGGGTATGTCGGGCTCTTTCTAGGCCTCTTTGGGTGTTCCGTTGAGTAATGGCGGGGCGACGGGGATGTAAGAAGCTCAGGCACTGACTGGCTGATAGGTTTTCGGAGCCTAAATCAGGCTCAGTTACTGAACGATGCGCTATTCTATCCTGACACTAGCGAGCCTCAACAGTGGCTGATCTACTATATATCGAAGCCCCTTATTGGCTCTCTAGAGCCCGTTCCAACAGTACCGGCTTTGCTGAGAGACCGAACAAACACCGAACCACCTGTCACAAGAACTAGTGGGCCAAGAAAGAAGGATATCAAATCGTTCAATGAGCTACTAATGCTTTTTCCAATGATTGCCAGACAAATGCAGCCAGGCTTGGAGAAGTTGTTTCAAGAATTTGAAATTTCCTTCCAGAAATTCAAGCCTTTACCGCCCCCTCCACCATCCCCACGGTCAGTAGCGTCAGGCCATTCATCTTCTAAAAACTCTATTCGTTCATCTGCGAACGGAGATGTTTACAAGCAAGCTGCCGACGAAAGTGAGATACGAAGATCACTGGAGTCAGCCATCATGTCGGCGGTTGACCTTTTTCAACGAGTAGACCAATCGCAGTTAAACCTGCTTGCAACATCAACAGAGCTTACCGGCCCAGCCGTGGACCGATTGATTGAACGATATGTAACCGAACAGCTACATGATTCGATCCTTTTTCCTCGTGTATGCGCCACAAAGAGTATTGAAGATGAGGAATTAGAGCAGAAGATTCTGGACATGGAGAGTGTGGATCTGACTCAAGTCGGGATCCCGCTTCTGGATCATCAAGGAACTAAGAGCCTTGTGCAAAGGCTCAACCGGGGAATCAAATCCTTTGGAGAAATAGGGAATTCCAAATCTCCTCAAGCTATGGTGCAACATTTACTAGAAACAGCTCAAACTCTAACCCGAATGGAAGCCAGCGATACCCAAGACCAAGAACCCAACCCTTCAAGTAACCCAGAAAAGTCAACTGTTGTGACCATGAATGCAGATATGCTCGTTTCTTTGCTCCTTATTGTGGTCATTAGAGCAAAGGTACCAAATCTGCATGCGAGCCTGAGTTATATGAGAAATTTCATGTTTTCCGAAGACGTGGAGCAGGGAGAGACCGGATATGTTTTGAGTACCCTGGAAGCAGTACTATTTCACATAGCACAGGACCACGCTTTGAGTGCGGCCAGTAGGTCTAACGAAAATCTATGGAGAAGCGTCCGTCAAGGAGATCTAGAGTCTGTCAAGCGGCTTTTAGAACCAGGCATTCAGAGTGCAGAGGCTAGCAGAAGCAGGGAAAACAGCGTCACCGGTTCAAAAGTGTCAAGCGAAAGCGATGAGGCAGGCGAAAGTGAAGAGGAGAGTGGCAATGAAAGAGGCAGAAGCCCAAACCCGCAACTTACAATAGAGATACATAGCTCAGCAACACCATACCCCAGCCAACTCTTTGAAGAGAGTTTAGGGAAGGGAACGAGTGATTGCCCAGCTGAAGTGATCAGTGATGCAGCTTCAGATATCTCGGAGCCTGTTGAGGATGAGGAAACGGCACTCCCCTCTACAAATAAAGATGCCAGTGACGGCCTTGATGGTGGGTTACCTGATTCCTCATTTGCCAGCCCGATAAAAGCCGAGTCGGTGTCACTTTCAAACGGTGTCTCGCGGGCGATTAGCGCCCCAGAACCCCTGCACGACATGACAGCTGATGGCGCAGGCGAGGAGATTACACTATTCAATGGGATCGATCCAAATGCAACGTCACTAGATACCCCTGATGAGGAAGCATACACGGATCCGTTTGAGGCAGCAGCAACAGACAGTCCCTCTTCCAAGTCAATTGGAGTCTCTAGCGTGCGATTGGAGGACCTCCGAGCTGATGGCCAGGAGGATGCGGACTCTCTCACCAATGTTCCATTGCCACCCGCGTTGAAAGTTACGCCAAATGTACGGACCGGAACAACCCGGTTTGAATTTGACGAAAGGCCCAGGAATTCTAGGAAGACGCGGGGCAGGAGTGTGGCTAGCCTAGCTACCACAGTTGATGACATTTCGGTTTCCTCTCTAAGGCGGCTATCAAGAACCCTGACCTCCCAAAGTCAGAATGCTGACTCGTTTTCAGCTGAGAAACTATGCAAAACACGCAACGCTCAAGGGGAGTCAATACTAATGATGGCGGTCCAGGAGCGAAGGGTACATGTTTTGAAATATTTGCTCAGCACCCCATTATTCGACACAGAGTTTTTTGTTGAAGATACCAACAATGAAGGAACTACACTACTATCTTCTGCTGTTCAAGCCGAGAGCACAGATATCCTGGCCTTGCTCCTACCACAGGTGCTTTCATTACCAGAGGAAATTCAGAGGAAGTACTTTCAGAAGGCAGACAGTGCTGGTAGGACTGTTGCACATTATTTGTTCCAGTTAGTTCTGCCCCATCGTGGAAATCACCTGATACTGATCCTTAAAGCACCCCGGATTTGATAAGCCGGTTAGGCCGCTGGCTGCCTTGGAAGCATAAAGACAAAAACGGTCAAACCCCTCTCTTCGCCCTCTGCAGGTCTTACGATCACACTCAGTATAAGGAAATGGTTCAGACAGCCATCAAAAATGCCCAACACGCGCAACGGGACGGATGCAAATTACATCTTGACGAGCACGTGGATGTGAAAGGGAACACTCTGCTACATATTGCGAGTGATCCCACTGTGTTGCGGACATTGCTGCGGTGCGACTCAGAAGTCAATGCGACGAATAACAGGGGGTTTACAGCTTTGATGGTAGCAAGCAAATATGGCAGAGTTGAGGCGGTCAGGACCATGTTTGGGGATCCGAGGGTGGACCTCTCTGCAAAAGAACTCAGGGGATTGACGGCGGTGGAGTTAGCCAAAGATGACGATGTGAGAAATCGGATTGATGGTAAGAAATTCCACGAGCGCACTGTAAGGAGCAGGCATTTAACCTCTCCCATCTTACAGACTTAGTTTTATTCCAAAATCCCCCCATGCCCGACGGGAGGGTCACCGCAGTTGTGAGATCATTCTTTGTTGAAGATGCCACCATACGAGTTGTTGTCAAGAGCGGTGCTCCTTCGGGGGATTCGACGTTCATGATTACTACGTGCCGACGATCACTCACAGACTTTCAATTCCTGGCAGAATGGCTTGCATACGAGAACCCGGGATCATGGTTGCCGACAATATCGGTTCCACGCAGCCCCTATCAAATACCTTCCAAGCCTTCGAGATCCGTTTTACGCGATATCCAGCTCAGATTAGACTGCTTTCTCAAGACACTGCTTGCTCATTCGACGTTCTCGACGCACGAGCTGCTATGGGAGTTCTTTCTTGTGCCCGAGATCCAGCAGAACCTAATGATTGAGCGAAGTAAGAAAAAGGCTGAGGCGAGGATGGAGAAGGTCCGTGAGGAGTACCAGCCGGTAGAGGATACAAGGGATGTGGAGGTTTTCGTCTCCCATGCAAAGGAGTCTGTCCGGAGTATCAATTTCGCGTGCAGAAGTGTAACTCGAAGGGCTAATGCTATACGGACTACGCTCTCCGGTAGGGTTCCCCACCCCACCACGTTCAATAACTGATCAGCTAAACCGAACCAACCCAGACTTCTCCGACGCTTTCAAACTCTGCGGCAAGCACATCTCCGGCTTCAGCTTCCTCCACGACACCCCGCAGCTAGCCTCATTCGACAAATTCTCCGAAATCCTAATCCCCAGCGAGTCACATCCCTACACTCTATTCCTCGAAGACTTCCGCAACCTCCAATCCTCTCTGAACGGGGTAATGACAGCATTAGACCGCCCCCGCCAACTCATCAACCAAATGTCCCGTTTACAAAAACAAGTAGACAAACACATCAACTCCCTCCGACGCTCAGACCGCTGGCCGCTAGGACTGCTGGATGACACGCGTGCAAAGATACACCAGGAGGCAGCTGACAACGTTGCCAAATCTAAAGAGCAGTACCTGACGCTTTCCTCTGAACTGAGGTATACGCAGACCGTAGCTGCCGGGGAATTGTCGAGTTTTCACGAGTTACACGCGAAGCAGGCGAGGAGAGCTATTAGGGAGCTCGCCCAGAGGCAGCTAGTTACGGAGAAAGCGAAGTTGGAGGGGATGAGGAGGGCTATTAGGACAATTTCTATGAAGGGGGGTGGAGCTGTCGCCAGTCCCCACCCTCCTGCACCGAGGACTGCGCCGCCGTTTGATGTGGATTGAGATAAGCGACGGTGAGGAAGGAGGGTAATTATAGATTTCTTATCTTGCTGGAATATAACGTTGGAACTTGCTCTCAATATTATTTGGTCGGCGGTATCAATGTGTATTTGTGACTGGGATTGGGAGTCTTTTTTTGTGTACAATATCAGGCAGGCGTAGTTCAAAAAGCTGAGGAGAAAAAAAAGAGAAGCATAGCAAAAGGAAAGCAAACTATAGCAGCAAAGCGAAACCCCTCGGGCGCTGTTTTATTCCCCTTTTATCTTTCTTGGGCTAGAGCACAGTATGGCTCTATCAGCCTTTATATCCAACTACGTTCCCGCCCGGTTGCTTCTGCCCACAAGCTGAAAGTGAAGTCACGATTGGCTAGCCTGTCCATAGGACCAGAAATACCATACTTGTAATAATGCAACCACGACGGGGATATATTTTGTTGTTAAATCATTGTTTCATTGTTATAAGGTACAAGAATATCGCATGCTATGGCGTGAATAAAACCCAAACCGCGACGGGGGTATCTATCTATAATAATATTATATACTGTACCTTTATAGTGTTTCTTCCTCCCCTCCCCTTTTCCCACTCCCTTGTTTCCCGCCTTTCAAAACAGCACTTTTCCCCTGTCCCCGGCCACCACCCCTTTATCCATCATCATCATCACCACAATGTGGCCACATTCAGTGTTCGCGTCACGTCTCTACAGCTACGGTATTGAACACCTTCTCTTGCCACCGGCGCCGTAGCACCGTACTCCACATATGGGCTACACTTTTTGTATTGTGCTGTATATTCGCGCTGTAGCTCACCAGTATGATGATACTGTACAACACTGCAAAATCTCAAATAACCGGAACTACGTGCCATGTCGTTCAAGTATGATATTATTATTATTATCACTACAGTACAGTATTACCATTATTATCATTGTCATTATTTTATTTCTTCCATGTCTTTCAAATCACTACAAAGTACTAGTACTGCGCTCCTCCACCCCTTTTTTCCAGCGAAGGAAATTTTGGACCACTCACTCAGCACGGTCCAATTATTCGTGCACCTGTATTCCAAATTTGCCCCCCCCCCCCCCTTACTTGCACAGAACCCACCATACATATCATATCATACCACCGTAACCTTCCCGTCAGGTACAGTACCGGTCGATAGTACTGTACTAGACCGCGCTGGCCTGCGATGCACTGCCATAAAATCTACCGCACTTGCTCCGCCAACCCATGCAATCTCCGGATCCCAGGTTTTCACCAAAGGAAAAAAGAAAGAAAGAAAAAAAAGCTCCGGAGATGGATTACTGCTTGCTTCCTCGCAGGGTATAATATATAAGATCAGCCCCCCGCTGGGTGGTTATGTTGGATCTCATAAATTGGTATCCGCAATTTGGTCAGCCTGTCAAATAAAGCCCATCCCGGGCTGGCGGAGATGGTGGTGGTGGAGATCCCCCCGCGGTGGTATACAAAGTACTGGTGCAAGTACAAGTATCACGTCGGGCATTTGGAATCAGCTCTCACTCATACGGCGCAAGTGGGTACGGTAATCTGCTCTTGCTTATATAACATGTGAATAGAAAATAGCGGTGTTAAGGCTACGGTGAAAGAGGCAGCATGGAAAGGGATCATCGGCAATTGCGAAATCTCACTGCAAGTTATCCATGAGCCATCGCTCCCATCCGAAACCGGAAGAGGAAGAAAAAAACTAGAGTTGGAGTCCATATCTTCCCAAAGATATGGTTGTGGGTTGGAAAACTATCATCACGCCGCGTCCCCGGTTGGTTGATTTCAGGTTGCCCGGCCAGCAGCATGTTCTACGAACGAACATGAATAATAGGACTAGCGCTATAATAGGACGTTAGTACAGCAGTATTTCCCTCTTTCTTTTTTTACATTAAATTTTTTCCTCATTCACCCATCTTGAAGAGCAGGTCTCTTTTTGCCAGCGTGCCTCTCGCCCCTTTTTTCCAGAGAGGGGAGGAAATTTTGGGCCACGATACCTTAGCCATGGGTTTTCAGTACTCGTACTACCTACTCTTTCCCCCTGTCTGTCTGTCTGCCACCTTCCTTCCTTCCTTCCCCCCTTCGCACGTAACACAAATCGGGCTGTGCGGGTAACTATCCTACGGTAGCACAAGCAGCTCTCTCTCTAGTTTCTTCACTTAACTTACATCTCGACTTATCCGCGGAACATCAGGAAAAAAGGGAAAAAATAAAATTGAGGCTTGTATGTGTAGTGTAGTCTTGGACTTGTGCTGCTGTATTCAGATTCACCTCGACACACCGATGTGCGATAATGGTCGAGATAGTCTAATGGAATTCCGCAGGAGAGGAAGGGAGAAGGAAAGAAAAAAAAAAACAAGGCAAAAAAGAAGGTACGGGTAGAGAGATCTGTAACAGCATTATAGTCGGAAGTATACTTGGCATAAACTATGCAATGCAAAGGGAGAAAGAAAAAAAGACAAAAACACCTGGCACTTGACACCTTCTTGTGCGCGCACCCACGCGGGGTGTCAGCTTACGATTATTATTTTTTTACCCACTGTACCGTACGATGGCGCACCATTTACCGGGAGGCATGCTGTGCTTGTAATGGGGGAGGCGACTGTGAGTGGGGTCCGTTAGAGGAACTTTTATTTACCGTACCGTATGATATTTTTCATTCCGCTTTGTGGGCTTGCTTGGCTGGCTGGCTGGCTGAGGACAAGAAAGAAAGAAAGAAAAAAGAAACTACGAGTAGGATAATTATTATAAACTTTTAACGCACCCACCCCCGGTCTCTCTCTCTCTCCACACCTTTTTGTTGCCGGTGCGGTACCGTACCTTGCAGCTAGCGAGTGCACACAAAATGCACGTTTGGCCAACAGGAAACCACAAAACAGAGGCGCGCAACAAATCTTGTTTTGTGCTTCTACGAATAATACTTGGTAAATTTAGTAATCGGTGGAAAGGGGGGATCTGTCTCTCCCTCTCGCTGAAAATTTAATGCATAAAATTGTCTCTTCTATTTATTTATTTTCTTTATTTATTTTTGTGTTTTGCGGAAGATTTAGTGGTAAGGCAAAGTGAGGTGAGTAAGCGAAGGGCTGCAGGAACAATTGTTCCAATGTGGAAAATCCCATATAGATTTTCCTCTCTCGCTAGTGTTCTTGAGGCTCTTCCTCCAGAATTCTGGGGGTCAGGATTTTCACTTTTTTAAGCATAGTTTTCGTGACCTGGCCCTCGATTGCTCGATTACAGTATGTGAATCTTCATGTCAAAATGTGTTATCTGGGAAATCGCTGGATCCCTCTCCCGAGGTCACGGTGGTAGGAATGCACCTATTGAGAATGAGCTTTTTATTTTTTTATTTTTTTATTTTTATGGAAAACCCGGTGGGGGTAGTGCTTTCTTTTTGGCATATTGGCGCCTACGGCCTAACGGCTCGTGTATTTCGAGAAGATCCCGATTATTTTTAAAATTGGTACAATAAGTGCCGGACAGGTCCAGAGCGTGAAAGACCTTGAGAAGAAGAAAAGAAAACAAAAGAAGAAAAGTGTCGTAGGTAGGAATAATAATATAAACATTTAGAATTTAAGTTTAGTGAGAAACGTGATAATAGTGCGATATAGCCCCCTTTTGCATGCAAGTCGAGAAGAAGGGAAAAAAATAGATGAATGAAAGTAAAAGAAAGAGAAATGTGAAAAACTCCGGTTTTAATGTTTGTTTATAATATCCCTCCCTTCTTCTGGTTTGTTTGCCTCAATAAATCAAGCCATCATTCAATCAATAAGCCAAGATAGTGAATGAAGGAGAATTAAAGGAAATAATCAAGCCCCCCTTCTTCCTTATACGTGTCCTGCGAATAAATCTCAGTGCAAAAGGTAAAATCCGAACTGCAAGTCATAGACCCATGACAAACCCCGTGCACCCAGTCGAAAACCCCAAGGCAAACTATAACGCCCCACCAATAACTCCTCCGCCTCCACCGTATCCGTAAGGTCCGGCAACAGGCCTTTGCAAGGGCGGTCCATACGGAGGAATCGGCGGCGTTGAAGTAGGTGAATACGGCACGAAAGAAGGTGGAGGCCTGGGCGTGAACGGTGAAGCAGGTGGGGGAACGAATCCAGCCTCTATCTCCCTCTCTCCATTTCCCCTAACAATGACTCTTCCAGGAACGCTAACCCCCTGTCCTCCCCTCACCCCTAAACTGCTACTCCTGGGTGAGTACGTTCCGTCTGGCACCACTACTGCACTAACGTGTACTTGTAACCCGTCCTTTCGAACAACATCTGATTTCTCCATCGATGGAGAGGTAGTTGTGGTGGTAGTGGATAGGTAAGTGGTACTAGCAGACCTCTTCTTCTGCAGCTGGATTGATTCATATGGTGTTCTGTCCGGGGACTCGTACGCGGCCAGGATTTCTCGACCCCGCTTGCGCTTCCGATGGCAGCAAATACAGAGGACGGTTATCAATAGCAGAAATGAGGAGCCCCCCGCAGAGAGGGCTATTATAACTGGGGTTGTGAAGAATTCGGAAAATGAACGGGTTTGCAGATCCCGGCGGAGGAGGTCCAGGGGAATCTAAAGTTTGTTAACAAGGTTCGAAGCCCGAAAGGGAGAGGAAGGGAGCAATACCGATGGTATCTCTGCATCTGGTCTCGTTTGCTCAGTCGGATGAGCAGTTACCCGCTTGGTGAGGAAGAGTAGGAAGAGGTTTAGGATGAAGGGTAGAGACGAATGCACTGAGGGCATTTTGGATGTTTGTGCGTTTTTCTGCTGTAAAAGCTGTAAGGTACCGATATTCAAATATCCAGTACGACGATGGTGCGTGCAGCGTGGCGCGTAGTTTTGTTTTACACTCAATGAACGAACGGATTTTGGACAAAAAGAGTGAATCCAACAATCCAATTCAGCAGGTACGCAACTCCCCGAAAAGAATGAATGAATGAATGAACGACGAAAATGCAGTAATCATCAAAAGGTCTTACCGTAATTCACCGTTAAAAAACAAAAAGGCGGAAGAAGGGAAAACCACGCGGGGGGGGGAGGACCGCTCCTCCGAGTATTTAAACCGATTCAACTTTCTCTCCCTCCCAAGACACCGAATGGGATGAAAACAAAAAAAGTCAAAGCCACGGACCCAAACCATTTTCAAACCCTTCCCCCCCCAATCACAAGCGTCTTTGGTTCCAAAAGTCCCGCACTTGGTTTGTGTAAGTGCGAAAGTTATGACTCTCCTGCCTGTTCACTGCCCTGCCCCCCCCTCTTCCCGGTAACAATTCAATATTTGTACTCCCTACTTTATGTGCCTTTTCCCAATCAAGACTAGCGGTTGAGAAATTTCCTAAATTTTATTCCCCTTTTTGGATGGATGATCCTTGCAAAAGGGAGAAGGAATCTTCTGTTTTTCACTTTCTCTCTTCATTCGCTTCAAATTTACTGGTTCGGCACGGTGCAAGAGCAGTACCGATGCATCAAGGTGCTTACTTACTGCTTTTGTGTGCCTTGCTTGCGGTTTCTGTGGGTTGTGTTGTGTGGTTGGTAGCCTGCTCAAAGGAGGTTCCGGAGTTGGTTTTTGCCGAGTATGGGGGATTAGGGGTTTCCTGACCTGGTGTGCTGTGTTGCCCGGGCTGAAGCGAGCACTGGCGGGGTGGGCGAGGACGAGTTAATGATAGGATATGAACCTTGAAGGGGACCAGGAGAGGAGTGGGTTAGAGCCTGTAGAGAGGGAGACTCGAGAGCGTTATCCCTGGTTGTTGCATTCATGCCTGATAGGAGTGTGCGACGTGCCTATACTTGTCCCCCCCCCCAGTGTAGTACAGGTATTGGAGCAGCAAAGTTCGTATTCTGGGGGGTTCGCGAGTCTGGGTCAGGGGAAAGTTGCAGCTCTGATACAATAACTACTGTACAATGCAATTGAGGGGAAAATATCATACATCAAAGAACGCCATCTGATGCATTCCGTTTGGGTCCCAATGCTGTGCTACTATTGTTCTATTTATTATGCTTATTTATCCTCTTTGACCGATGTTCAACTGTGGATTCACCAGGCAATTTCCTTAGTAAAATAAAACAAATTTTCCATCCCCAATACCGTACCGGTACCTCAAACCCACCGTCCCGCCCCCGGCGGGCCACAGCCAAGCAGATCCAGTGCATGCCACAGGCCAAAAATAACCCCCATCACGCCAGAAAGAAAAAAATGGCTTGTTGGCAATCACGGAAGCCACTCTCTGGTTCGTCAAAGTGACAAAGTCCCCGTCGCGATGAGTATCATACTTGTACCGGCATTGCTTAAAATAAGGTGTCATTGCTGGGTCCGTGAGACAATTTCCGTACTGCTCGTGGCTTCTTCCCATCGACCCCGTAAAAAAACATTGAGCGTGTCCCAGCCGTTGGATAGCATCCTCCCATCTCAACAACTCTACGGTAGCTACGATTTGTGGCCCTGCCCGACAGAAAATTTGAAGTGGGCGGTAACTGATTACCGGTACTCGAGTGCTGCGGTCGTGACACCGGAGATCAGAGCGGGTGGGATCCGGTGGCGTGGTCCTACAGTACTTCCTCCCAAACGAGAGAGCCGGTCTGGAGGAGGTCATGGTGGATCACTCGCGTGGGTAAAGTATTGCCTGCTGCGCCTAGGAATGTCTGTGCTAATGATGGAATTCTCTCCTATCGTGACGAAACGAGAGATTGGCAGTTGGGAATGGGATAGCGTATGTGATTTTGACTCATATCTACTCGTGGAAGCGAACGGTAGTTTTACAGGTACCGGTACATGCAACATTTTGCAAGCGGTGAAGCGTGAGCGAGAAAGTGCCCTTTTTTAACTTTACTTTGTTGCCTCCTCCTAGCGGTGTCGAATAGTGTCGTCTCGTGCTATTGGAATCCTAGCACTACCTAAATTGTGGACTGTCTGAGTAGGCGAATTTGCTGACTAACCTACCCAGCAAGGGCAGCAGGGAAGGGATCTTTGCGTAACGTTACACCTCACAGTAATTTCTTTCTCCCAGTGGGCAAGATCATGCCTTGCCTGCAGGAAGTCATGGCTGGAGTGGGTAGTAACAAGCGGTACAGTACCGGTACTGTACCCTACGCAGTGTGCGTGTTTCCTGAGGCATCTGCACGTGGCCAGGTTCTCCGAGAGCCGCCTTGGCCAACGCAAGCAAAGCATTAGCCACGCACGGCTAGCCACACCACGATCCTCCTGACATCTTTCCCCCCTTCAAACCACGACAACAAGCTTACACTTTGCACACCACAACTCTTGCTCGGAAGATGGCAACCACACCCATTGCGGGAGTGTCAAATGGGGCGGAACTGCCTACACACGCAGCGGGGTCGGATGAAGGGGTATTCCCGATTGTTGGCATAGAGGAGGAATTCTACGTGGACGACCGCGAGGAGGAAGAGGAGGAGGACGAGGAGGAGGGGGATAACGAGGACCAGGATTCGGGAGCCGACGAGGGAGCGGATTGGGACGTTAGCTCTGTTTTCGACGAATGGCTTGCACAATCCACCGACCCGGTAGTGTTCGGACCGGGTGAGTTTACTGCGCACGTTCGGGCTCTGTGTGCGGATTGGATTTGCTGATATGTCGTTGCTTGGTGGGGTTATTTGCACAACAGAGGAAGATGCGGTGACTACAGAGGAGGCGCGCAAGCTCCGCGATTTACTTAGAAGGGTTGGAGAGGCTAGATTCATCGAAGAGACACTTCACGCTGGGGCTTTTACTGCCAAAAAATTGCTGACTGCCTTTGGTGTCCGACCGGTTTGTTCTTCTGCCTTGCTTGGCCGCCCCCTGGAGGAAAGCGATTGACCTTTCTTTGATGTTTCACACAGCCTTTCTTCCTCGAGGGCTCTCCGGACATGGCGTACCACCCTCTTCTCTGCATGGTGATCACTAGAGATCTTAGGGCGAGGCAAAAGTTGACACAGTACAACACGTTGGACGACGTCGTCAAGCTCTTGAAGGAGTCAAGCAATATTATCGTGCTTACAGGTGCTGGGGTATGGCCCCTTCCAAGGGAGCCTCCCGACGGAGAATGTCGCAGTGGCTGACAAGGTGAAAGATTTCCACGAGTTTAGGAATCCCAGACTTTAGATCCAAAGGAAGCGGTCTCTATTCCCGCCTGGAAGGATTAGGACTTTCAGACCCTCAAGAGGTTTTCGATCTAGATGTTTTCCGTGAAGATCCCACGTTTGTTCCCTCCCTCCCTTACCCGTACTTACTAAAATTGGGGCTAACAATCATATGAAAAAAAGGATCTTTTATAGTATTGCAGGGCGTATTATCCCGACTGTAGATCAAATATCCCCAACGCATGCATTCATAGAACTCATCCAGCGTAAAAATAAGCTCCTCACGCAATACACACAGAATATCGACAACCTAGAAATCAAAGCGGGCATCAATCCAGAGAAGCTCATCCAATGCCACGGCTCTTTCGCCACCGCCAGCTGCGTCCAATGCGGTCACAAGGTCGCCGGTGAGACAATATTCCCAGAGATGATCAAGGGGATAGTACCTAAGTGCGAAGTCTGCCTAAAACTCAATGCCAGCGACGACAAAGTGGGCAAAAAGCGCAAGAGGGGAAAGAGCAGCAGTGAACGAGCATCAGAAGACTATAGACGTAAAAGACACAGCGAAAGCAGCGATGACGATGCCGAAGACGACATTCCACAACCCGGTGTTATGAAAGTATACATCCCCCTCCCCTCCTTACCAATCACCAAGAATGAATGGATGAATAAATTAAATAAAAACTAAACCAAAACCCCAAAATAACTAGCCAGATATAGTCTTCTTCGGCGAGCAACTCCCAGAAACCTTCAATAAACGCCTAGTAGACCATGACCGGGCCCTCTGCGACCTCTTCATCTGCATCGGTACAAGCCTAAAAGTAGCCCCTGTATCCGAAATAATTGGAATTCTACCACCACATATTCCTCAAATTTATATTTCAAAAACGGTATATATATATATAGGGGATTATTTTTTTCCCTATCCCCCCCCCCCCCCACTACCACTCCAATAACAACTTACAACGGGAACTAACTACTACTACTACTTAGCCTGTCACCCACGTGAATTTCGACATAGAGCTAATTGGCTCTTGCGACGATGTTGTCGCCGAACTCACCCGGAGGGCGGAGTGGGAGTTGAAGCATGAGATGATTCCTGATGATGGGGGGAAGGTTGCCAAGGTACGGTTGGAGGAGGGGAGCGCTTCCAGGTGGATTTTCGGGGAGGCAGATGTGGAGAAAGGGGGGGAGGGGGAGAAGGTGGGGGAATAGATTGTTTTTAATGACCTTATGGATTATGGATTATGGCTTGACTTGCTTTTTTTTTTTTGCCTTACTTGCTACCCTTTTGGTCTTGTCCGCCTTCTTATCATAACTTCTTTCTTTTTTTCCCTTTTCTATACGAGGCGTTTGGTATATTCGGACTTTTCCTTCCTTCCTCTTTTCCCTTGGACAGCATATCCGCCGGTACATCATTTGGGTTGGCTTTTCTTGCTTACTTGTTCGCTGTCGTCTCGTCTCCTTCTTCCCCCCCCAAAAATTTTCTTGTGCTCTACTTTTCTCTCTCTTGCTACCCTTTAGCAGCAGTTTCAGGAGCGAGCCTTGCGTGGTAAAACGATCATCATCATCATCATCATCATCATCATCATCATCATCATCATCATCATCATTCCGATTCTAGCATAAGTTACATAGATGAATCGAATACACCTTCCCACCTCCTTTACTTTTCCTTTTGCCCCCCCTTTTCCCTCCTTATTTCTCCACCGTAACTCTAGGATTCCTTTCCTGCCCTCTCACTTTCCTATGCACCCGCGCATACCCATCCAAAAACCTAGCGAGAACCTCCCACCTGCTCCTAAACCTCTGCAGGATACCCGGCAATTGAGGAATATACCGTCCCGTAGCACTAAACGTTACAGCGCAAGAATTCGGTCTCTGCAGGTAGAAGATGACTAATTGGTCTTATTCCCCCCCCCCGTTGTCAATCAACCACAACTCTCCAACATCATAGAATGAATGAATGGGGGAGGGAAGAATGATACCAGGCATAAAAACATTAGACACCCCCGCTACAACTTCGTTCTTATCGATCGTGAAACCTAGGTTACTCGGGCGTTAACATCCCGCTGGAGGTTTAGTAGGGGGGGGGGGAGGGAACAAACCAGTAAACTGAACCTGCGAGTCAAGCCTTTCAAGCACTTCATTTACAACGCGTACGTCGGGACTTTGGTCACCAGCTTCGATAGCGGAGATGACTGCCGGGTAGAGCTTGTTCCTGATGAAGGAACCTGATGGAGTCACTGCCGTAAAAAAGAAATAAAAGGTAAGCGAGTGCGAATCCATGATTGAGGGGTGTTTTCACCATTTCTAGCGGCGGAAATTACGTCCCGGCGGCGGGAGAGGTACTTTTCGAACGCGGGTATCAGGTCTTCCTCCTGCGGGGAGGAGGGAGGTGAAGGGAAAAGGGAAGATAGGAAGCCTATCGATTCAGTAGTGGTGCAGCCCCCGGGCCCGCAGCGGCCTTTGTAGCAGTTTGGTTGGGAGACGGGTTGATATATGACCGGCCAGGTTTGATGTCCGGTTGCACTGGGGGCCATGGTAGCTTGGAGGGCAAGGTTTAGGCAGACGTCTACCAGGCCTCCGGAAACATAGCTTCTCCCGGCTGTGTTCAGAGTTAGAACTCTCACCTCCCGGGGCATCTTCTCCTGCACGCTCTCTGGTATATCGGGTTTGGTTCCCGGTGGGAATGTGAATTCTAGCCTTTCGGGGGTGAAGTTGCACTCCACGAATTCCTCTTCCACTTCTCCTTCCTGCACTGCGGGACTACCTAGGATCTTCGAGAGTTCCGTGGCGGCACCGCAGTCTGCGGGTGTGTGATCGAATGTTAGTCCTATTTTACCATCACCCTCTCCTCCCTCGCCATAGCCGAAGGAGACAATGCTAAAAGTTACGTCCGCGTGTCTGTTCGGGCTGTACCTGCCGTGGCGGACTTCCTCTAGTAGTCTTGCCAATCCGTCTTCGTCTTCTCCAGGTGACCAGGCAGCGGATGCGGGGTCAAGGGCGATGCTAATAGCGGAATTATACAGCTTTTTAAAAGCCGGTAAGTTTGGTGCGTGGGCGAGTAGCTGGGAGTGGAGTTGGGACCAGAATGTGCGGCCGCAGCGCCACGATAGGAGGGCTACGTTTGCTTCCCTGTCGTCCTTGGGCGGGGAGGCGGGGAGGGAGGTGATGTAGTCGAGTTGTCGCCGGATGTCCGACTCCCGGACTGGTTTCCTGTTTTGTATGATGCGGAGGGTGTGTGCCCTTCCATTGCGCCATGCGATTGCGTTCACGTTCCCCTCGCTGTAACCCTCCCCATCACCATTGCATACTGGTACCCCTGATAGCGGAGGTTTGACATTCTCCCACGGCCCAGCTAGTACATCAGTTGTCTCCCCCGGAAGCCTGAACCCCCGCCAATACCTTCTGACCTGCCACCCTATGTCCTCTTTTTCTTCCTCCCCCTCCTCCTCTAGCTGACACCCCCACACCGCGGCCCTCGACAGAAGTCCTCCCAACCCTCCCCCTCTTTTGCCCTCGACCACCGTCGCCAAGCGGATTGTATTACTCAGAACCCCCCTCTCTCCCAAGGTTATTTCCTCGAACCATTCATTGGACCAGTTCTTACACTCTATCGGGATTTCTGCGGCAGCAGCCGTTATGACGGAACACACATGGGGAGATGACAGGGCCTTGGTGAATTGCTCATGGAGCGAAGGCGGGATAAATGGAGCTGCTTGCAAAGAGAGGTGCAGCGGAAGGAGTGACTGGGTTGTTGATGGATGAGGGAAAGGGGGACGGAGGTCTGGCATTTTGTATGCTGGATATGGGATGGCGGGGGGGGGGGGGGGGGGTGGAGAAAAGAAAGCGGCTTTTATAGAGCACCGGCCAGGTGTTGGAAGTGCGTACTTTGCTCTTGTAGAATCGTGCCTTATGACTCGGCTTGACGTGCTGCCATCAGCTTATTTATTAGAGTCATTTCACTCTGGGTTGAAAAAACGTCGAGTCGAAAGGACTTTGTGTGTGTGTGTGTGTAACGCCATTTTGCATATGGCTGACGGCCCAACTCGAAAACTTGGCACTCGAAAATGGCTTTTCAACCCGGTGGTTGAATGCCTTCAGTACCTCTATCGTAAAGACTCGTGAAACCCCCCCACCATACGTAGTATCTCCGTTAGCCCGGGTTGGTTTAGTCGGACGAGTCAACAGGGTCGCGAATATAGCCGCAACCTCGTCATAAGGAACGCCAAGACTGCAGGGCTTCTTATTCGTCATGGACGGGTTCTGGAAGAAATTCCTTATATAGCGGGGACTATTTGCACTGTATGGGAGTAAGTAGGATAGAGTTCTATTCGTAATATAGTAGCGAGGTTCCCCCGTATATAGGGGGTTCCGTTGTAGCGAGGTGCGAGTGTTGACTATTATATACCAATTAACTTGATGAGATCTAACAAGTGCGGCGGTGATCTTTTACCGTGTCGGGAAAACTCAGGAGCCTTTGTCTCAGGATCCGGAGATGACTATATACCCGTACTAATTACTCGCACGGCCGAATTGAAGCCCGACACTTTGTATGGGAATTTCTAACCTAAGTGTCCGTCTTCAACTCGGTCGCGCGAGCATAAGGCTGAGGGCGATGCCGGTATCGCAGTGGATTTCATCGGTTCTTACGGTACCGGTTTACTTCACTCCGAATTGCTCCAACCCTAACCCTACGAAACATCCTTACCCCACCACATTACCGGTAACTTCACCCACTGGTAACACGATATCTTACTCTTATCGTCATCCTGAATCACTCGGCAGGCCGAACTTGGTAGGACTGAGAAATAGTGTGTGAATAAATTTCGCTGGGGATTACAAAAATGAAGTTCTATAAAAACTTGAGAGTAGAAAGTAGAAAGCATACCAGCGAGAAAGGGAAGAGAAGAAATAGGAGGTTTAGATCGAAGGAGCTTTTAAAAGAAGGAAAGAAGAAAAAAATGGGTAAATATAAATATAAATGTAAATGTAAATGTAAATGCAAAAGGGAAAACGCCCCCTTCATGCCTCCAACGCCGCTGATACCAGATGCTATGATGTTATGAATGATGGTGATGAAGATGATGGTAGAAGAAAGGGGGGGAGGAAACAGATGCAAATGCAAATGCAAAGCAAGCAGGCAAGCAAGAAAAAAAAACGGCACGCTATGATAAAGCAAGGCGCTATGATAGAGAAAGGGAAAAAAGGTTTCAACCAGCAGTAATAGCCCTCCTCTCCCTCTCACGCTCACACCTCCTCCCCTGTGAGCCTTTACCAAAGCACATCTTCCCCATCATCGCCGCCAACCTCTCCGCCATAATCACATCCTCCTGGCTCTCCCACATAGCGCCCGAGTGCACCCAATCCCACACGGTATTCCCAGAACAATCCTTGACGTACGGGTCAGCACCATACTCGAGCAAAAGCTTAGCACAAGGTTCATTATGCCTCTCGATGGCAATGTGCAACGCCGTATCACCAAAGTAATCCGGGGCATTAATATCTGCGCCACTATCCAGCAACAGCTTGACCATCTCCTTCCTGCCAAAGCGAGTGGCATGGTGTAAAGGCGTATCCCCCGATCCGTTCCGCGGGTTACGCTTGGCACCCTTTTCCAGAAAGAGTTTAGCAATGGCGACGAGGTTCGCACTCGTCTGCTGCACGACCAGGTGCAGCGGTGTGACCTTGTGCTCGTTCTGCACGTCCGGGTCCGCTCCCCGGTCCAGGAGGAACCGGGCTATTGCCTCAGAGGAATTGCGTGTGCCGATGGCGACGAGGTGCAGTACTGTGTAGCCGTGCGTTGCCCGCGCGTGTATGTTGGCACCCTTGTCTAGGAGGACGCGCAGGACGTCGAGGTGCTCGTACCAGACGGCTTTGTGTAGCGCTGTCTTCTTATCCTCCGAGTGCGCCATATCGATGTCCGCGCCCATGTCTAGGAGCAGGCGGACGAGTGGTTCGTGGCCGCGCCAGGCGGCCCACAGGAGCGCTGGGATGCCGTTCTTGTCTTCGTTCGCTCGTAGGTGTAGGTGCGGCGTTAGGAGGGAGGCTAGGCGTCTGTTCGTCAGGATCAGGGCGGAGAGTGACTTGACGTCCGGGAGGTTCTCGGCTATCAGGAGTATGAGCTCGTTCGGGAAATTGAGCAATGGCATGATCTTGCGCGGGTTGAATGGTTTTTTCTTCATCTCGGATTATGAGTTATGTCGTAAGGAGTATTGGGTTTGTGTTGTCGTCACACTGGTGAGTGTCGTTGCTGAACCCCAGCTTTGATCACGTACAATAGCTTCTTTCCCCCTACTTCGGGGATGAAGGTAGGACGGGAAGTGTATTTAAGTACTACCACAGAGAAAAAAAGGGTTTAAGGGAGGGAGAAGTGGGGGAGGGGGGCTGGTGGGGGGTGGTGGAGTTTCTAATAATCAATTGACTTGATTTCTTTTTTCATTTCTTTTCATTTCTTTTCTATCCCTCTTCCCCCTTCCCTTCCTCTTCCTTTTTTCTTTCCTTTTTCCCCCCTCTCTTCCTCTCCCTATTGAGTGTCGGTAGATTCTCACCTAACCCTGGTAACAGCCGCGTGCAGAACTGTAATAAGGTGACTGTGGCTTTCCCTCTTGAGAACGGTATGACGTTGGGCCAACAAACTTGGGAATGCTTATCGGAAACTGGGGACACAACGAACGGCCAGAGTATCGGGTCTGGTCAGCGTCGACAAAAGAAATAAGGAAATAAAAATAACAATAAAAATTAAAAAAGTCAAAAAAACAGGAATGAGAGAGGGAGGGAAGGAAAAGGGTCTGCATTCACACTTTCTCCATCACAGGAAAGGCTGCGAAAAAACAAAAACGATGAAATTGCGACCCGGACATCGGACTGGACGGCTCGGTTTCAGGAGGAAGGGAAGAGGAACTCAACAACAAAAACACGCGTCATAGATCTTTTGAAGAGGCAAAAGAGTAAGAGTAAAAATAAAAACAAAGACGGTGGATAGGACTGAAATATCCACACATCACAGACATGATAATATCTGGACCCCTTTTGACAGACAGACAGTGAAGGGAATAAATAAACAGCCATAATGCAAAAGGATAAAAATAAAAACAAAATAAAAATAAAATAAGAACAAGACGGATAAATCGATGAAACTCAATGTTCACAGCAAGTCTACGTGGTTATGTGAATAGTGAACTCCCCTCCCCCTCTCCCCCCCGACGAGCGTTTCATCGATGGGGGAAAAACAGCAACCCACGTAGAATAGTAAATTACCCCGCCGAGGGACGTAGGACGTAGTGTGCTCGTACGATAGCAAAGGAATGGGAGGGGGAAACGTTCAACTTTACCGACTCTGTTGGTGTGATATGAGAACTACACCTCATCATTCCCAGAAAGGATCGTTCCAAACAGAACGGGTGTTTGAGAGCAAAGGCCTTGATTCGCTTGATTCTTCCATCCCATAGGATGGACTCCTCATCTCCACGCTTTCTTGTATTGCGAATACCCGGGTAGACATTGTGTTCCGGGCTGGAACGGTGAGTCTGATTTCGTCGAAGCCTTGTGTACTAGTACACAGACTGGCAATGTGTGATGGTGGATAAGGTCAAAGAAGGAAGACGCGATGAACGGTAGTTTCGTTTCACCTGATCACGTGGATGTCGTAACGATTTCTAGCGTTGTTGCCAAGAGTTGTGGCCCGGCCTGGTCTATATGGGGAATGCAACGTTAGTCGACGGGAGGGGCGGGCCGGTATCGATAGGACTGGTAAGAAAGAGAAGAAGCACCATCTTCACCTTCACGACGTATCAGTAGTACCGGTGACTTAAGGGGAGGAAGAAAGAGGAAGAAGAAAAAAAGAGGAGTCAACAATGATAAATAAGCACAGCCAAAAACCTGGCTTTTTAGTACCGAACGATCCTTCAGCCTCGCAGGACAGCTACAGAAACCCCTCCCCAACCCCTTTCCTCCCTCCAGCGAGCTCACTATCCGTCCATCCATCCGGAAACCACCAAAAGGAACGGGACACTGCAGAGACTTATATACCGCACCAAGACCCTCCCCCCACCACCACCACCAACAACTGCCGCCAGGACAATAAACCCCGCAGCACTCGTCATGACCTATATTTACACCAACTCACCACCCAACGCTCTGTCCATTTATCTACGCATCTGTTCTGCGGGTAAAGAGGCCAACTTGGGCATCGAATAGGGTCCATTCCCAACACTAGGGAAAGTGCGATCGCAGACATTGTGGTATGTGTATTTTTATATATACATATATATATGGAGGGTCTGTTAAGTTAGTACCACCGTGCTCAAGTACAAC
>Ga0307509_10001358_pt1 | contig 41419 bp, 41 predicted proteins | sample 10_EM_MG_FD_202245 | JGI IMG/M metagenome (GOLD analysis project Ga0307509, IMG submission 202245) | Populus trichocarpa ectomycorrhiza microbial communities from riparian zone in the Pacific Northwest, United States - 10_EM | ecosystem: Host-associated > Plants > Roots > Unclassified | place...
ATGCCCCCCCCCCCCCCCCCGGGCCCTTGAGGTAGGTTGTGTTGAGGTGATACATTCCAAGGGCGGAAAACGGAGTAAAATACAATTTCATTAAATTTTTATGTCAATGGAATAAAATAGTTGAGGATAGGAATGGGTGAGGATTGGGATTAAGATGACCATAAGGGAGCCAGAATGCTAAGAAGGATATAGTATCATGGACTTGGGAGTTGGAACTTTGAACAGGTTATATGGCTTGGTTTTCACTATGAAGTTGTAGTATCACTGAATTCCACTACCAAAGTGGGTATCAACCCAAGGGGAGCTGAGGAAGAGATCTGTGAATCAGTGATAAGAAACCGACAGTAATTGTATGACTAAAAATTCGAACGGAATACATAACGCCAGACAAAACCCTCCGAGCCTGACCAAGGCTAATTCTTGGCATCGTCGGTGATCCAATGCAACTTGATCGCTCGTTGTAAATAGTACAGTAGTGATACAGAGGTAAGCTATCTAACGCTGAAAAAAGTGTTGTAGTAGCCTCACAACTCTCTCTCGGTAGTACGTCCCCGGTTCAGGGGACTGTGTGCCGCGCTGGTGGTTTCGGGGTTTGGAGTGGAAAACAATGGGACTTGGGTATTTTCTAAAGCAAGTTTAGCGAATTTTGGTGTGCGGCCATTAGAGAAGGACCAAATGCGGTCCCAGGGGGTATTACCTTGAGGTGCTATGCCCGTACAATGTACTAGCCGCACAGTTGATGTGTCACGATCAAAGGTAACCAGGCCAAGACAGGAGCCCAAAAGGGTCTGAATTGAGGGAACTTTTTTAATGTTTAAATTGTGACCCTCCTGGCTGATGGCTAGGGAATTGTATAGTTCATCAATATGCAAGGCCCGCCCAGCCCTGGAGAGAGACATCAAAACGGCAATTCCGAGCTTTGATTTGCTCCCGCGTTGCCGTCGGATCCTGTCGAGAGTAGTACGATAAACACCGTCCAACTCATCTGGCGCCCAATAGAGAGACTTCCTCCGGCTATAGATAGTGGTTTCTCCTAGTATAGCATCAGCCCGTAAAGCAATGGGCAGAAATCTTCAGGGTGGCATCAGTAAATATGGCTTGATGGATATTGGTCGTGACAGGTGCCACTTACATCCCAGAGAACTGCCGGGGTAGATGGGTCAATATCTCATATCTTAAATCATCATCCATAGCATCAGGGTCCGGATCGGCATCTAGTCTCATTGTCAGGTATACCCTGAAGTCCTTGTCCTTTGGGTGTATATAGATCGCCGGAAGTGACTCCATAAGGTGCCTACTCAGCTCCGGCCGGACATGAGCTCTTCCCGTGATGAACAGTCGTATGTTTGGTGACCCCTGGATGATCCGTCGTAGGCACCTGATGAACTCGGCCCTATATTCAATGCGGATCTCGTCTAGTGCGTCAACGAATATGAAAGTCTGTTCATATAGCGCAAGAGTCTTCAGAAGCAGGTCAATGATCTTCCGGAGCTGCGGAGCTCGTCCCCCGAGTTGTCCCTTAGCGGTTTGGAAAGCCTCATTTATGTCCCCTGGCACTTCCGGGAGTCCCGTAACGAACTGCTTCAGGAGGCTTCCAATCATGTTTGTTGGCATTTGGTCCTCCCGGTCATTGTAATTGCAGTACAAACAGGCGACACCAACATTTCCCCTAGCAGTCTCGTCACACAAGCGATCAATAGCGAGGGAACTTTTCTCACTCTAAGTCAGCAAGAAATGCGCATGTGGGGAATTAAAGGCATTACCAAATAAAAGTCTTTCCCGTTCCCGGAGCCCCATAGCAGAACAGAACTGCATCAGTAGGGTCATCAGCGCTTTTGAGCCTCCATGCCTGAAATTCGGTAGTCTTGAGAACCCATTCTCCAATACCTGCGAACCGGTTGGTGGCCACTCCGTGATGACTCTTCCACGGCTCAAGAGGAGAAAGCCAGGATAAGATCTGTAATCTTTCGCCTGAGGTAATGGTAGGATGGATCACGACGTGTGTGTTGATATGATTATAGGTTCTGAAGACATTAAAGCTATTGGTGTTCCTGCTGAGGTATTGGTTTCTGTTTGGTTCCATAACAGTGATATATGGAACGGTTTTGGGCGGGGCTATCCAAATATTCAGGGTCGGGGGGGGGGTGGGGGAATGTCACTCTTGAAGAATGCCGTAGTATTTATTCAGGAACAGTTGCCCATCCGTTTGTAGGTATCGGGGGAATTCCAAGGGAGAGAATTGGGGGAGTCCATATTATCTATTATAGTGCCAGTAGCCTGGCTACGAGATACAGTGTGGAGCCGGTGGTATAACCTATTGTTCAGTACTTTATGCTCAGGGAAGGAATAACTGAGGTCTATAAATTACTTACACTATGTGAGCAATAGGTTACGCCCAAGCTCCACTAGGCTCGTAGCCATTGGTCCCTCCTTCCCCTGAGCATAAAGTACTGATGGATAGATTACGGCACCCTCTTAAACTTTTTATCTTATGATATTCAAACCTATTCAATACCAGCAACAACCCCCTACCTTTCCTACAAATACCAGCGAGGTTTCAATTTCTATCTCTCATCCCAATACAGTAACAAATGATAACACTAAGCGAAACTCCTGGACTCTTCAGTTAAAAAATTCAAAATTAAGGAAATATTAAATAAAGTGAACCAGAAATATTGTTAAAGTTAACAATTTTTTTAATTTTTAAAAAGTATCATATTACTTAAGTGGCTCGTGTCACTTAAAATTCATCGGAAGAAATCTGCATCTAAGGAAACTAACACGGACTCTGCCTGCCGAGAGCACCCCCAAGAAATCAACCTTTGCACAATTCGCATCTTTCTATGCCTAATATTTCTCCAAGATTTTTTTCAAATATGTCGATGAATCCACCTAGTTCTAGTTTATTTTTAAGTAATATTTTTACAATTTTATAATTTTTCATTGTAGTGCTTTATTTCTTAGGAGTTGAGTGTAATTTTCTTGGCAATGGAGAAACATTACCTTTTGCTGGCCTTAAAAAACGTAGGGCGTTGTCGCAGTGCAACCTATCGTTGGAGCGGCGTAACTTAGATAAGATTAGGGGAACGAAATGCCTTACAGTCTTTCATCAGGTCTTGACGAATATCAGCGGGTGACGAACAGGGATTAGCAGGCATTTTTTGTTACGTTGCTCGATTTTTTACTGGCCGAATACCCCTGTTCGTCATCCGCTGATATTCGTCAAGACCCGATGAAAGATTGTATAAGGAAACCTGCCTTACCTAGCTCGGTTGGTGATCGGAGCGACGATGGTTGTCCTTCCCTGTGGTTGCGAACCTGGGTTCGAATCTGTCTCCCCACGGCATGGGTATTGTATCTTACTACCTCTGCAATTGGTCTGATGGGAGTAAAGGCCCACTTCCCGAGAAAAGGTGCAGAATAAGTTACCAGTAAATCCCGGGCTTTCCCTACAGCTGTACGGAGGTACAGGGCATAAGTTCTGTAGGTTACACAGGGGGTGAGGGCAGCAAACCTCGCTTGTGGAACCTACAAAACTTATGCCCTGTACCTCCGTACTCGAGTACAAAATAGCATAAATACTCGATAGGTTACACTACGGCCACAGTATCATCTCATTAGTGAGTAGTTATGGGTGTCCTGCTCCCTTGAATCGCGCAAAGAGGTGTGGGTGGATAGCTTTACAAACAGGGCTCCAATGAAAGAGAGACCCATGCACTCTCACGCATAACGGTCCTCACCGTGCTCGGGGCAGTGATAAAATCATGAACACTGGGGTAGTGATCGGCAACAAGCTCAATAACGAAAAATTCAAGCGCCAGTTAGCACCTTGAAAAATCGGAATTCACCAATTGTCTTTAAAATGTCACGGAATTTACTCTCTTTTAACATATATACCACTGCATGCGCATATGGCCTATAAACCTCAGATCCACCCCTCCAAAATGCTGTTGACTGACCGACCAACCGTGGCATCCGAGGACCAACGACGAAACTGGGGGGGCGACGTACAGGGGTATCGTATCTGGTGCGCAAAAAAGAGGTCGTCAAGGTTGGGGTTACGAAAATTACTGGAAATTAATCTTTGGTTGTCGCCCGCCCAGTTTGGTCGTGGGTACGGTGAAGACTGTACTCGAGTATGGTGCCGGGCGCGTGAAAACCGACCCAGTGTCTGGGCTCGACCGGTGTTACACTGCTCCAAACCACAGAAAAAGATAAGGGAACAACGCACCAGTTGTTTCCACTAAAAAATACTCACCCTCGTTACCCGAATTTCCTAATCCGGCTTTGGCAACATACAAATTCCTCTCCTTCGTGAGGGGGGTGAGCCCGAGTTTTGCCTACAGTACCTTATTTTAACACAGTACTGGAAAATGAAATGACGACGATATTGATAAAAAAGAGAATAAAATCAATAGAACTTAATACTAGAGCACAACTCACTAGCGTTTATCTTCTCAGGCATACTCCTAACTAAACCATTAAAGATATGGGAGTCTAATAGCCCAGACAGCCAATCTGGTGAGAGTGTTGGCAATAGTGAACTGGTTATGTGGAGTTGAGTCGGGGTACGAGACATGTGTTGCAAATATTTCTAATCAGGTGTAAAGTAGGAGGTTTCGTTGCAGTGTTCAGCCCTCTTTTAGGAAAGGCAGCCATGTTTAAAGGTCCCTTAGCCTCATTTGAAATGACCGAAGCCTTGGCACACTTACTTGTACCCTGAGGACAGGCGCACAACCTTGCTAAGCTATGATAACATTAGAAAACTTGGCGTAAAAGTAGGTGCCTGGGGAGTGTTGAGGAAGAAGTCAAAACTAATATGGTCTATGGTGGACAAGTGCGGTGCTGTGATGTCCGGCTCGTATCCAAATGTCCAAGTGGCTTTAGCAATTACTCAGTGATTGAGATATTCTCTGCTGAGGGCATTCGTAGATCAGTATCGAGTATCGCTGAATCAAATAACCGAAGTGTGTACTAGGAGTCCCTCCCGAGTGGAGGGGAAGACGAATCGAGAGTTGAGTCCTCAGGCCCTAAGAAAGACACGAAAATGAAACAATAATGCCAGACCTCGATACCCGTAGAGGAGATGGCTTAAGTATAGAACACCGTTCAATATTTTGAGGTCCTGCGGTACAGCGAGTGAAACACCTTATGAAGGCCAGTAAGATTACTTGATCTTTCCCATGATTACCACACCACCGGTATCTCACCAAGGATGCAAGAGCTGAAAAGAACCCTAACCCTGCAGAATCACTCTGATGATGATGGATGATTATGCAATATTCTGTAGAAGATCATAAAATGGGGAGGTCGTTACGTTACGGGCTGTTGTGTTTGCTTACTATCTTTAACGTCTTCCACCCCATAGCGAGTGCGCGGCATAGCGAGCCATTTGCAAGTTTAGGCAATGTGATTAGCTAAAACCCAGTCCGGATTTAAACAGTTGCCGTATTTGGGTGGATGACTTGCTAAGCCGGGCGCTCGCTATGGCATGGAAGACGCTAGCTCACGAAGGCTCCTTTTTGTTGAATTTCGAATTCTCCCGATAGTTGCCTGGGGAAAGAAAAAAAGGGTTGCCAGTTACCAGGTCCGATAAAAAAGAAAAACAGGCAATTGTGTTCGCTTATCTGTTTCGGCTCCGCAACTCTCGTACCGTTGCTGACTGTTTGCGCAATCGCAATTGCCTTCCTTGGGTTATTTTACTACCCTCCTATGGCACTCTGGAGTCTGGAGGCTGTCTCACGGCATGTTTGTGTTATCTCCTATTAAGAGTTCCGTGATATATAAATTCCGACAGCTGTGTTTCCTCTACCCCCCTGGCTATTATCGATTCCTGCTCGCCAATTAGTTCCAGACAATAATGCCAGGTACTCGTAATTTTCTGATGTTTGTGAACGTAATTGCTATTGCATATGGGCAAGAGATCGACCAGAGCCTCAGGGTTTTGGTGGTATGAACTAGAAGTTGTGTTCACAAACATCAGAAAATTACGAGTAGACCAGGAGGGGGTCAACGAACACAGGGACCCAACGAAAAGACCAAACAAAATCACGGTTTGAATTAACGCTTACTAAGTCACAGTGGAGTGTCCTTCAATAGTTTATTCAACCGCAGTGTTCGCTGTGCCCGCCTGTTCGTTGACCCCCCCCCATGTTAACATCGCGCGGAGGTCTAAGGCTGGGGTCTAGCCCCCCCGCCCTGGAATCTAATCATGCCATCTTATCAGATCAGCCAACATCAATCAGCTGATCAGTGAATTTCACATGCGGAAGATAATCACGTGAGAGTCGTCATCACCCACCAAGAGGTTCAGCGTTTTACTCTGTTCCAACATTCCCCTCTTCAAACATCCTTATTTCGCCCTCATCCCAATCACCACTCTTAGGACTTGAGCGACCCGAACAGCCACTAGCGATCGTCCAGTAATCACCAAAACTTGTTCCGCCGTATCACCAGTCACGATTGATATCCAGCTCGACATCGAAGATCTCCGCCAACTTAATTTCGTGAGTGGAGACGACAGGGAGACCATGGAGGCAGAAATGCAACCACACACAGAGGAAGACATTCCGAGCAGCTCTTCTGAGGACGGGTTTGATTCGTTGGCTCCAGCACCTGTTCCAAAGGAGCCGCCGAAGAACTATGCTGCAGCTACGGTTGAGCCTCCTCCGCTCAAGGAGGATTGGAGCACGGACGATGTGAATGAGGATGGGGGGGTTGCTGGAAAGGCTTATGTCTCAGAAATTGCGAAGCCGCTCTCCGGGAGACGAAAGGGAAACGATGGCGATCCTTGTCATGATAACAAGGAGCGTAGGGAGCCCATGTCGCCTCAAAAGACTGGGGAAACCTCAACATCGTGGAATGGGCACGTAACGAACGACAAAGCTCCCAAGAAAGAGAAAGGAAGATTGGTCTCAGGCGACTATGCAAATAACAGACGGTTTGTTTTTCGCCTCAAAGTTCGAGTCGAGTATACCTAACATGATCATTAGTATTCGCTTCGCGCCCCTTAACATCCCACTAAAACGCCGTCTCCAGACAACCGCGGTCCTTTGGCACACATTCGCACTCGCAATTTTCGTTTCGCTCTTCTGGTTCCTGCTCGCGATACCCTTAACCTGGCCACTGTTGGTACCCTACCTCATATACGTCCTATACTCCAACTCCCACCGTGACGGCTCATCCCCCGTGATCCGCTCCTCATTATTCCGCTCACTTCCCATGTGGCGTCTCTTAACCGGCTACTTCCCACTAAACCTACACCGCAGCAGCCCTCTCCCCCTAGACCGAAACTATATCTTCACCTACCACCCCCATGGGATAATCTCCCACGGAGCCTTTGGCCACTTTTGCACAGAGGGCACAACCGGCTTCGAAAAGCTCTTCCCCGGAATAAAAAACACCCTCTTAACCTTGGAATCTAACTTCCGCATCCCATTCTACCGCGAATACCTTCTAAAACTCGGCCTTGCTAGTGTCTCCCGTCGCAGCTGCGAAGCGCTCCTCCGTGGCGAGGGCGAGACAAAACAATCATGGCTCGCCAGGAAATTTTCCAAATCCCCACCACCACGGCCCGTCCCGGGCGGCCGTGCAATCACCATCGCCGTAGGTGGTGCACGGGAAAGCCTTGAGGCGATTCCAGGAACCATGAAACTGGTCCTCAAGCGCCGCCGCGGCTTCTTGAAGATAGCCATTCGCGAGAACGCCGGCGTGGTGCCAGTCTTATCATTCGGCGAGAACGACCTGTACGACCAAATGATTCCTAGCTCCAATTCACTCATCAGGAGATTACAAATGCTCGTTAAGAAGACTGCAGGATTCACCGTTCCGCTGTTCCATGCTAGGGGTGTGTTTAATTATGATGTGGGCTTCTTGCCGTATAGAAGAGAGGTGAACACCGTCAGTACGTACTCCCCCTTGCGTGTCTGGCCGGTTGGCTGGTAGGGTGGACTGTGGATGGGTATTGACGATTTGTGCAGTTGGCCACCCGATATTCCCAAAGCAACAAAACGACTCTCCAAGAGATCCAGACGTGGATGAATTACAGGAGAGATATATGGCGGAGCTGCAGAGGCTTTGGGATGAGTGGAAGGACGTGTTTGCGAAAGACAGGCAACCCGGGGAAGAAGGGGAGCTGGTATTTTTGGATTAAAAAGAAGTGGGGGGACGGGAAACGGTGAGGAGTATTTCCTTTTTAAATTATCTCTTGTAATTGGATGTGTATCTATTTTTCTACCACCATATTTCATATATAAGGCGTTTCGAGTGTAATTATTTTGATCGATCGTACCGGATTGGTTGGTTGTGAGCACCGCCGTGACATGCAGTGCAGCGGTCAGGATGAAGCATGGATTTTGTCATAGTAGGATGTGTGTGGTATATTATTGTCATGTAGCGGAGTGGAGTTGGCTACTCATTCCTTAGCGTAAGGATGACCCCTATGATATATTGACATTTGGGCATGGAGATAGGGGGAAAGAGATGGGCTATATACCGGTGTACACGTGTAGAATGTCGGTATTGTGGATACGAGTTTCGCATATTCACACAACCAGAACTCAAGCTATGTCTAATAGGACACCCCAACTCCCAAGCCCAATCTGCTGTGATGCCAGTATAATATCCCATACCGCCTAGTTCACCTTGGACTTCGTCCTCGAGCCACAGACACCACCCAGATTTTGTCAACAGGTCGTCCGCACGCCGTAGCATTCACATCTACGAGAGTTCTCGCGCATTCAAGGGACCTACTCATCACACCTGGGAAGTCAACCAAATCGCTAGCAAGTCACCACTCGGGCCCGAATTATCTCCTATTTATTGTCCCCTCAATATCCAGCAGGGGTGGTTTAGCGAGTGATGGTTTGTGAGTGATAAGCGCTTGAATTGCACCAGCATGACACAAATCACAGCCATAATATAGAACCCGACCGAACACAGGGGTAAAAATAATAATTATATGCCAAATTCTCGCTACGATACACATTTGACCGCCCCATGCAAAATTCGGATTCAAACATTCGGGTTCCATATGCCTGTGACTTGCACAAGTACCGTACATGTAAGAACACCAAACCCCCCCCCCGGTTCCCTATCTGGAAAAGGGGCGAGAAAAGACACAACCGAAAGTCTACTCTCTGGGATAAAAAAATAAAAAACACCAGGAGTATCATGAACCGGGGGGGGGGGGGGGGGGTAGGTATCCAGTGTTCTTGCATATACTTCATACGGCAGTCCAAAAGTGCAGTTCGAGCAAGCGAGCGAACGAGTGAGTGCGTGAGTGATTGAGTGGGTGGGTAGTGCTGGGGTTGTGCACGCCCGGGGTCGCAGCTCCTTCATCCATGGGAACGGAAAGTTGCAAGGGAAAACCTTATGACAAGTGCCAGCCAATCCCGGCTCTCGCACACTCCCTCCCTCCCTGTTAGAATGTCCATACCAAATGTTGTTTTTGTTTTTTTAAGAAACTCAAATACATACTGCTAGTTCGTTCGTTCGTTGGACCCCTCGCTAAAGTAACGTTGGAGATGCTGTTTGTTATTGCTGGTGAGTATGATAAAAATCCTGCACTTTTGTTTTCCACTTTTTTTTTTTGGTGTCTTAAATTGAGGCTGAGGGGAGGGGGTCACTTTTCCAACCCAGCACCCCACCCCCTATTCCGAGTGGGGGAATTTTGGACGTCTTTTTTAGCGCGAGGCTCAAGGTTATGGAATGGTGCGAGTAAAACATAATGTCTCACCCGCGGGCGCGGAGAGAATAACGTGAGAAAAAATTGGATCGGGTGAATAGTGTACCGCCGTACTGGGTGAGTCTTTTGGGTTGGGAGGAGCAGTCACGATAAGTGGGAAGAATAAGAAAGGTATGAGTAGGTATGATAGATCCAGCGGTATTCGCTACTATTATTGTTGCCGAATAAGGCGATGGTTACCGTATTCGACATGGCTTAGCGGGGGTGTTGACTAACGTCATATCCAAACGTTCTCCTAAAACGGAGATTTATTGATAGAGTTGTGGTTTTTGGAGTGAGCCATGTATAAGATTGTTCTTATAGGGAACATTAAAGAAGATTCCGGAATTTAGCAGTGCCTCACCTCCTCCTCCGGTTCAGTTGCCCTGATTCTCTGTTTGCCTTATTTCGTAGGTAATTCTGAAAGTGCTGTTGACGTTAGCATTTATTTATTTATTTATTAGTGCATTGGGACGCGGCGTAGAGTAATTTAGAGTATGATATGATACTTTCAAAGGCTGAAACCCGATGGGGCGTTTCTATAAAGAGCGCCAAGGGCTTGGGTGATCATGGGGTTTCTCCGGGGAATGCTGATACTTGAGGTGTCATATCAGACTGAGGGGGTGTGTGGTACCGTCGTATGATACCGTAGATTTTTGGGGCTGGGTTTGTTCTGGTAGAGTCTTGTGTTACATTCTGCTGTGCGCTGTCTGTGTTACCGGAGGCAGAGACAAGGTCAAGGCTACTTCAACCGCGCGTTCTAACCCATCACCAAGATCTCATCCGCATGCATATATGACATATTCAATCAGGGGAAATCATTTAAATCTCTCTTTTTTAAAAGCCTTTAAGGCTACGGTAGGTATTGTTAGCGGAATTCTTCAAAGCTGCGATACTCATACATGCGCAAAACGTCTATCGATCCATCCATCCATGCTATATAAAAAAATTGGAAATTCAAAAAGAAGATAGAAAAACAACAAAAAGAAAAGAAAATGAGGCGAGAGAAGGAATAGGTCAACTTAGGATACAGTTATACCGGTAATAGACCCCGAAAGTGATACGAAAAGAAGAAGAGGAATAAAAATAAGAAAATAAAAATAAAAACCAAACATTACAGTAAAGTCGCATAAACAATGACTAGATCAAGGAACAGCCTCCCCCCTTAACTAAGAGCATCCCTCATAACTTGAAAAAAGCTCTTCCCAGAGGCGATATTTCCCGCTGCGTGCACAGCATCCCAAGCCATCACCCCGCCAAAATTCGGTAACCCGCGCACGGCGGTAATGTACTTCTTCATCTCGTCGTGGGTCGCATAGCCTTGTCCCGCAGCGGTGGAGTTTCCGGGAAATCCGGCAAAGACCTTTGTCCCGGAAGTGGTGCGCGCGGCGATATTGGTGGACCAGGACTTGAAGGAGTCGACAAAGTTACCGAGTTGGCAGGAGGGGTTGTTGTAGTGTTGGATGAAGAGGTAGTCGACGTTGAAAACTGCGTCGCCGAGTGATTCTTCCGGCATGTGGCATTGCGGGGCCGCGGATATGTAGTACTTTCTGGTGCTGGATTTGAAGCACGAGCGGAGGGTGGAGATTAGTTTTGGGTAGCCGAGGGGATCTTTGTTTTCGTTGTCTGGACCATGTGTTAGATTTTCTTGTTCTAGCTTTGCAGTGATTATAAAAAGGGGACCTACCAATATCAAAGCCGTCGATTATGGCTCCGCCGAAGGGCCTCTTGCTCTCCAAGCCCTTGCCTTCACCGAACAATTTCCAGAGGTTTTCTCCAAGTTCTGTGGCCGACTTATCGTCTGGCAAGGAATTACCACCCGCCGTCTCTCCGCCGAGACTCAGGAGTACTTTCTTCCCGGCAGCCTGGCAGGCGGTAATCTCCTTCCCCATATCGGGGCAATCGAGCAAATCTGTTCCTGCGATCTTTTTTCCGCAGTGACGACCCAAGTTCATGCCCGGAAGCCCACCGGCGCCCCTGTACACATTTACGAAGGCCAGGACGATGATATCGATGTTGCTGCTTGAGCAAAACTTGGAGAGACTATCCTCTCCTGGCTCACCAAACTGGCCAAAGTAGGCCACCGTTTGGCCGGCAGATATTGGTTTCCCTTTCGGGAGGTTAATGGGGGACCCAAGAGCGCGGGTGTTGAGCGCTCCCCGAGGGAGCACTGCTGCGCTTGACAGGCCAAGAATGGCCAGGAGAAGAAGGACCTTTGATAGGAATGAAATCATTGTAATGGCAGTGATGAGCACGGCTCTGTAAACGAGTGGTCTTCTTAAGAGCTTGCAGTGAGCGCAGCTCCAGATAGAAACGAATGCAATAATGGAGCGAGTGACTGGTGGGAGCAGAAAGAAAAGATTGATGGTGATGGACTATTATTCGGGGGATACCTCATCTATTATCTATACTGTGGCCCCCTCTAGTCAGGCTAGAGGCATCGTCGCACGAACACTCCCAGTTCGCACTCCTAGCAATGCGCAAGCCTGCCCCTCTGTCATAATACCGGTACCGGTATTAGACATAATAAGGGAGTGACTCACATGGCCCAAAGCCTGATCTGAAGCCCAAAGTTATCCCATCAGCCACTCTTATGCGTACGGATTTGGGATCTGGTATCAGGACCACCTCAGCCCTGAGCGACAGCTCTGGTGATACCAGATCCATTTGCAACACTGTCTCCCGTGCGACATGCACTACAAACCTACCCCATTTCGCCAATTTGGCCAATCGAGTGACACCAATTTATTTGAAAGTAGTAGCAGCCAGTAGTGGTACAAGTGCCAGGGGATACGTTTCCGTAAAAGACAAGGGCAGTTAACTACAGTAGCAAAATAACCCCCTGTCTTGTGCGAAAACATCTCCCTGGGTATCTGCGCCTAGCTGCATAGCCATGCTAAAATTTAGGTTTGGCGACGTCTCTACTTCCTCCCAAAACCATACAGTATGGTAGTGGGGTACTCGGGCGTAGTACAGTGGGTGCTTTTTGTGAGCTGGTCCCTGTTCCTGCTTGACACCATACTCCTCGACCGACAATGAACATGTGATGGTATGCTAAGGCTTGGCTCCGGTCAATGGCTCACCCACGAACCAGCCCTACAGTGCGTACGTATCATACCTCACGATGAGGATTTGGTCCTTAGGATACATCAGTTTGTGAGCCCGTGACTGCAACACTTGTAACAGGGGTGTGGAACTTGACAGACTTAACTCAGGCCCCTAAGTCCACGCCCCCTAACCCCCCACCCCCGGACAGGCGCCCGGAGGTGCTTTGTGGCGCTCGAAAAACCAAGGATCTGTCTGCCCCGCTCCATTGTTGGATAACCAACGGGAGGCATAATAATAATAATTTAGCCTAGTATGAAAATCCACTCGAATCATGGGTATTTATTCGCATCTAGAAGCACATTCCCCCTCCTAACTGCACTTTGGCAATCAAACCACGAATGGGGCGCTGTGAGCTTGGCATTGGAATTTGGAGCTAATACTCGCGCACAAATATGTCTCTCCGTCAAGAAACAACTTGATGCTCCCGACCCACTCTTAAACAGCCCTTGGAGGGGGAGTTGGTTTGGGGTCGCACCTCTCAAGCCATATCAAGCCTTATCGCCAGGAGGAACCCGCATCGCACGACACCGCCTCTCTCCGAGAGTCATTGGTTCAGACTTCGGCTAGGTACGATGCCATCGGTAAGCTAATCCCTCCCCCTCATCACGAGTTCTCCAGACATCCCGTCGCAGCAAAAAATATGGACCTTTTGTTTGGCTGACAAGGGTTAGTAACTCCTCGGACGGCTGCTCATTAAAAGCCACACCTCCCAAGTTCCTTTCTACAAGTACTAGTAAGTGAGAACTAGGTTACCGCAATTCTACATTGTGACCCTTGACCAGACCTCACTGCCCCCCTCATAGATTTAGAGCGATAGGATATCCCACCGAGTCAGAGCAAGCTAACAAATCTTTCCGAAAGGCCCAATTTCCTTGATTTCTCGGTTAACCGTGTCTATTCGAGCACAGTACCGGTACGGTAGACCTGTACTCGTATCAACTATTCTTACCTACCCCCGGCACTTCCTCGACTGACTGCAGCAACCACCTGGCGTTTCAGCCCTTTCTTGCTGCTTGTCCCGAACGGTAACACCACGTCAGGCAGGCAGGCAAGCGAGCGAAAAAATTGGGAATCCCGACCACGAGTCTGGGACGCCGAGCCGGTTTGGCACTATTCTTGGTACCCTCCCTCCACTGTGCGGCATCACCACCCCCACAGGGCGGAGCGGGTAGCTTCCTCTCAGGAGCCAAGGTATTGGTAATAGCATTCGAGTAAATACTGAAGGTAGTTCCGAGACCGTACTATCGGACCCGAGGCCGGCCTCGTCCCGGGCTGCGACCAGAGGACGGCATCTGCCTATTATAGGCATGGGGCGGTTCTTCGCTGTGCATTTAGCCCAGTGGTTTTCTCTAGTCAGGGACGACGCCCCTCTCCCCACTTCACTTGTGAGGTCTTCTCGAGTGCGTAAATTATGTCGCTGGTTTTCTCTGATGGAGGTGCAAGGATCGCTTAGACGTGCTGACGGGAGGGGATGTCGGGGTATGCGCTGCTTATCGGAGGCTGCTAGCCAACGGCCATCTAAGAAGGAAAATTTTCTACAGAATACCAGTAGTAGAGGTTGTGGTTGTAAGTTTGCTGGTCGGTATTTTAGGGTATTTTACCGTAAGATGCACTATTTTATTCCACCATCCGGTATTTTATTGCCAAACATGGGGAAAAAACACACATATTCTCAGCACTTGCTCGGGCATCAGCCTTTACCGTTTTATTTCCCTTTCCCTTCCCCTTGCTTGCTCCATCTCAAATGTGTCGTGGGCTTGTGTATCTTTATTTCGTCCCATGGCCGATGGTTTGTTGTACTTGCCTATTTACCTCTTTTTTCTATCACCCCCTAGCCCTAACCTTATCACGTGCTCGTTTGTTTGGTATTATTCGTATGATAATTTACAATACATGCGAAATGCTGTCAGAAAATATAAATTACGTATTTTATGAATCCCTAACCAGTATCTCCTGGGCTGGCAAAACATTGAAAATTTCGTGCCACCCCTGCCAGTCTCTGAGACAGCGGTTAATAAGCAACTTTTTGTTAATGACTAAAGTTTTGCAGATGTGTAGACTTCAGAACACAACCAATATTAGCCACATGACCACACTTACGCTGTTATCCCTGAGGAATACTGAGGTTGGGGTTTCTATGGCCTCTTAGTCATCTATGTCTCAAGGTCCGACAGGGGTGGCACGAAATTTTCAATGTTTTGCCAGCCCAGGAGATAGCCCCTAGTGTGCCCACACACGTCCACACTTCTGTGCTCCTCCATACTCGAGTAGTAGGTGCGCTCTCGGATAGTTGACCCCCTCGCCACTTTTAATACTACAAAATTCTACTACATGGATTATTGTACCATCATTCTCTGTGCTCAAGATACGAGCCACGGCAAAAACCACAGTAGGATAATTGAGAATCACGCTGGGACGTCCAGAATTTCCTTCTTTGGGTCAGGAGAGGTCTTTCATCCGGAGATCTACAACGGACCTTACCAAGAGAGGCAACTCCGACGTCCTACCGTAGCGAGTTTCTCCGGTATTAGAGGGATTTCGGAGCACAAAGTTAGGGATCGCTATCGCTGTGACAACAGTGTTTACCATGGCAACAAGCGAACTTGAAAAATAGGGATTTCGGAGGTTCTGCAAGAGTTAGCTATGATGTTTGCTTGTTGCAACGTGGGTTAGGGCACGCTGCCATGTTTACCTCACCAAAAAAATTCGGCATCTCCTAGCTTAGCTAACCGAACTTTAAGCGTACGTGATCTCTTATGTGAGACCTGAGCCCTAACCTGTGACCCGTTGCCGTCGCAACAAGCTAGAACTAACCAACTTTCTTGCTCCGAAATCCCTCTATTGGGTGCCAAAAATGTCCCGAAAGCCCGTTATCTTGAAGTCTCACATCGCTGCAGCATGGCGGGAACGCCTAGAACAATACCAACGGGAAAATAGATAAGGTATGACGAGTGTGCCTACCAACCGACTCGCTATGTACAGTACTTTTGGAACCGGCTCCATTAATTCTGGATGGCCCCACTTTTTCCTTTCTGAAATTGCGATTGCAGGGCTGGAATTAAATCTATGGGCACAGTAGTTTGATTAGTTCTCGCTAATAGTGGTGAGTGAGGAGAGTTACCTGTGCTAGTGCTCCACTTCTATGATCTCCGGGATGGCCGTCTTGGCTTCAATAGTGCAGTAAGAGAATAGGCTAAATCGCTGGGAACTTATTGCTGACTTCACATAGAGGTTTTTGGGTGGAGAGGCGTGAGTGACACAACATGAAATGAAGGGGTATTGAGTATATGTGTTCGTGGTAGGATAGGAAGCGTGAAGCCTGGTAAGAGTGTGGGTGGATGCTAGGGAGGTACAGTACAGGTGTGCTGTAGGGGCAGAGTATAGCCTATCATGGACCGTTTAACACTATGTTACACTCCCAATATGACAAGATGTATTGTTTTCCCGATGTGCTCGTTCAGATCCGGAGGTCTGGTCTTCCCTATCATGCCGGATGCGGATACTTGTATCATGTCACAGAATTTCCGAAGCACTGCCCACACGGAAATTTTGTTTTCAAAACAACCGAGCGCAAACCCTTTTAATACCGCAGTTCGCTCGCCCGGGGAGAGGAACAGAAAAGAACAGTGGTCTATGCTTCCTGGAAACGAAACATCACCCAAGATCACTCGAGATCCGGATGAACGCCTAAAACCGTGATAATTCTGCTGGCTTGAGCCCGGTTTGAAATTCGCCGTGGGAATTTGCCTTCTACAGCGAAACGAAAAGGAAACAACGAATGTAGTAAACGGAACAAGGTGGGAGTTACCAAATGAAATTGGAGTCTGTGATTTTGTAACACTTCTATCACAAGCGGTGCGGCGAGCTGCCTAACTTATACGGTAAATTGGATGTTCACAGCCACACAATCTGATACTCTGCCATTTGCGAAGGATTCGCGCAAAGGTATGTACTGAGACAATGTCTTGGCGGCAACAAAGGTACCAGGACAACTTTTACAGTTCAGATTATGCATAAAATCTTGTACTAGTACCTTCATTTCCGCCAAGACTTTGCGAATAGGGGTGCCCCCGGTTTAAGCCTCACATTTTTTTCTTCCCCCGACACCGCCGACAAGCAACTGCGCCCCAACCCTCAAACAGTGACCCCTAACCACGGCGTTTTCGCAACCTCACCTCTGCCTGACTGAAGCCCATTCCATCCCCTCCCATCATCCATCTCAACAAACAATGTCCCTCCCAGCGCTCCCGACCGAGCTCCACCTCCTGATAATCTCCCATCTTCAGCCCCGCGATTTAAAGCATCTAATCGAGACGTCTAAAAAGCTTCACTTCATCCTGACCCCACATCTGCACCACCACGCCCTACAATCTAAAAACGGACTAAGCGCGCTATGTTGGGCCGCCAAAAAGGGCCACATCCCGCTTGTTACCCTGCTGTTGTCCTGGGGCCTAGCCGTGAACGATGCCAGCGGACCGTATAAGAAGACGCCGTTGCAAGTTGCCGTGACCTGGAATCGAGAGGAGGTGGTGAAATTACTCTTGTCCCACGGTGCGGACCTGGAGGCTCGGGATATTCGGCATGAGACAGCACTACACACGGCGGTCGAAGCTTGCTACACCCAGGAATCCATCGTGAGGATCCTGCTAGATGCCGGGGCGGATATTAAAGCTAAGAGTAGGACCGGGTTAACAGCGTTGCACTTTGCCGTCGAGAGTGGCGACGTCGGGATCACGCAATTGCTGTTAGAGCGAGGGGTCGAGGCGAACGCGGTAAACGTGTTCGGCGCGACAGCATTATACAGCGCTATGCAACTCCGCCGACCGAATACCCTCGTTCGGCTACTCTTATCCTTCGGCGCCGACCCTAACTGCTTCCACCCCGGCCAGACCAAAGCCCCCTTGCACCTCTCCGTTGACCGTAGAGACCTCACCATCACAAGGATGCTACTGGAAAACGGCGCGTCGATCGATGTTGTTGACCTCGATAATGGCGACACTCCCATTCACCGGGCTATTAAGAATAGCGACGGGCGAATGTTCAGGTTGTTGCTAGAATTCAATCCTAACATAGAAATACAGGATAGGAGTGGCAAAGACGCTCTCGCTGTCGCCCGTTACCGCGGTGAGGGGGAGATGGTGGTGGAACTGCAGACAAGGCTGGGATTGGGAGTTGTAGAGTTGTCGCTGAGCGAGGTTGATGAGGTTGTCGAGGTAAAGTAATTGAATTCGGTAGCAGCACGCGGGGTCTATTATTATGTCGGGACATGAGTGGCTGACTGAAAAAGGAGATTTATGATAGTTTGAGTAGTCCTTCATGATGCTGATGGACGTGTTATGATTGAGGTTGCTCCTTCTATTCTTTCTATCGTTTTGGAGTGTCTCACTGATTACTCACCACTAGGGCATATTTCCCTCCATCCGAAAACGACACGATAGCTTACTTCACAATTAGCCCGGGCTCACCACGGAGGACTTTTCCTATTTTCCGGAAATAGGAAAAATGGGGCTTCATCTATCTCCATCTTCATCTTTATCCCGATTGGGCTTTATCTAGCATGGGCGGAGTTCAGTTTGTCATCATAGCGATTGGGTGTTTTGCCGAATATAGTACATGGATACATGCGGTGGCTGCGATTTCTTCTTTTGCTTTTTATTTCCCTTGTTATTATTTCTTATTTCTTTATGGATGGATGACGGCTAGCAGGTGCTGTGGTAAGACTTGCTTTCATGGTTGGGGGGGGGGGTGCTTTGTTCTTTTTTGGGGTTGGGTAGGCTGTGTGGTCGGTTGATTGGATCTATAGGGATTTAAGGGATCTGGGGTGGTTATGATTGGCATCTATTTGGTCTTGCGCAGTACTCGAGTATACTAAATTATTTCAAGGCGTTGTGCGGTGGTATCCGTGTTCTGTGATATATTCCTCCGGCTTCTATAGTACGTGCACTAAACCTACCAGGCTGAGCACAGTATCTTCCGGTATTGCACTATCCCAGTATAATTAGAAAGGATCGTTCTCCGAGTGTCAAGCCTCAAACCCGTAAGCCTGCTTTCCTCGCCCTCCCAAAAGATATTAATATCATGGCCCAGGCCCCAGTACTGGAGTACCGGTAGAGTCTCCATTGCGCATATCGTACTATTCTATTATACAAAACCGGCTAGATCATGTGCAAGCACCAATTACAGGTAACATTTTGTACTGCATGACACTCGGATTCGTATGTGATCGGCGGAAATAGTTTTTCCGATTATTTGGTCTACCTACCGGAGTATTCTATACTTTTTTTTTTTGCCCACTAGACAGCTCACCTCATCTCACCTCCACTGAGTTCTACTGCCCTTGAGTACAGGGGCGGGAGCCTATCAGCCGGAACATACAGGGATAGATGATATCGGGTTGGTTAACCTTGGGCAAATCTTCCATAACTTTCTCGCCCGAGCCTGTATGTATGATGCTATCATCGTCGGTCTGATCAGTAATTCGTATAATATGAGACACATCCTATCATATCCACTACAGTACTCGAGTAGTGTTTTTTTATCTAATCAGATCTTCCCTTTCTTCCCTATGCCTGGTAAGGATAGGACCCGTTATCGAGCTGTGTAGGCTGCAGGTCTTAGATCGGGTATCATACAAAGGGAGCGAATCGTTTGAGATTTCTGAGTCGTCTGTGCTGGGCTGTTGCGAATGATATTTTACTGGTAGCTTAAATCGTCTTGTGCGGTACTGCCCGAGTCACATGACTAGGCTGCTGTCTTAGGCCGCTCCGGAACTTTACTCTGGCTTTTTTTTTCTTTCTCGCCTGTGGAGCGGAGTTCCACTGCTGACTGAAATCGTTGCGGCTGGGAACGGCGGGTGAAATCTGGGCAAGGAGAGAAAGGAATGGGGGAGATTTTATGATGCATGTCGAACATTGCAATGAGTAGAGTGTCGTGGTTGGCCAGCACCTACGGGGAAAAATGCCCATGCTTGGGGTCGCGAGTAGGCCCTTGCTCGTACTATAGGCACTGTGCGCTATGGTGCTGGAGATGATGCGGACTGGGTCGCAGGGCATATAGATAGCGTTTTTGGACCAAATATCATACCTGACACTGATCGTCCTGTTTGCGCCATAGGATCTAACCCTGTCATGCGAGCAAAATCCATTGGCGGGGGTGGTTCGGGGCTTCTGGGCAATGCTGTAAGGAAGGGGGGGGGGGGCTGAATCAAAAGTGACCGAAGGACTACTTGGGGATTCAGAAAGTGTTCGGATGAATTCGCGCCAACATGTCCCAGATTGCGCCTATGATTAAATCTTGGCGCCAACTTATCCGAATACTTTATGAATTGCCAGGTAGGAACGTGTTTTTTCGAACCGGGGGTTATAAGATAGAATCCCTTCCAACAAAATGGTAAGTAATGTCATTTAAAAGCAATTGGGAGCAATGATAGGAAAAGGGAGCGGAATGTAGCAAATAAACTAGTACTAGTGCTCTTCTTTTCTTGCTTCTGGGCAATAAACACTCATGCGGCTGGGGTGAAGGTGGAAATTCCCACAAGATTTCATGCAATTTGTGCTTACTAAGACATTGAGGAACGCCCCCGCTTGAATCCCCATTTTTTAGAAGTCCGGATTCGAGCCCCCCCCCCCCCTTCTAACTCCCGGGGTTCGATGACCGAAGGCCTTTTTTGCAACACAACTCCTGAGAGCAACTGGTTCCAGGGCCAGCACAGACCCGTGCGCGCGAAAGCCGTATTTACTATGGCGCCCTCCCTATCCAGATCCCAGAGATTTCGTGGAACTCCGGGATAAGTCGAATTCTCCTTTGATACAATCACTCTCCGCGGCACTCGCACTCACACACTCTCTCGGGGGACGGTAATGCAAATGTCGTAAGGGCACCCCCGGCGGCCCGAAATGTCATCTCGTTCAATTTATTAACCAACTAGGACAATTTTACCAACTTCGATACGGAAATGCGTGCCAAGAGACGTCAAATTCCGCAGTGGCATCCGCTTGAACCAGCGCCGAGGTGTACTGTACGAACCGGCCTGGGCGGCGCGGGAAACTGGGTACGGGAAGCGAACGGGTTTAGGATGGAGCGGGGCGGAAGATTGTTGCGTTTAGCTGTGTTCGGCTACGGGAATCTGGGAGTGGGGGGAATATATCTCAGGAGGCGGGGCCTTGAGAAAGATAGTGTATGTGTCAGTGGCGATGGCCGAATAATAGTTCCATGGCGATGGCTGGCTTAAGCGGTCGGGCTAGGGGGGATGGGACTCCGCCGCGATTTTCTTGCCGGGCAGGGGTGGTTCATCACAAGTTGGGCACCATCCTCGGGTGACTTTCTAGGAGACCAAGGATCTCGGATTGTGTACGGGCGGCTTTTTAGAGGGGGCAGGAGAGGGTTTAGCGGGGAGGCCTCTGACTTCGAAAAAGGGTAACACTAAGCTCCCTTCTGCTTCCCTGAACATTGACGCAATCGATGGCAAGACTACTCTCCATCAAAAAAAATAAAAGCTAGGCGGAGTGACTAGATAGAGCGTAGGGCCGGGGAGCTGCTTAGGCGGCAACCTTATCACGAATGAGGACACAACGGGGGCTCAGAGTAGCACCCGACCGGGAGAGAAATCCCGTGGCTAAATATAAAAGTGGGTTGTGGGAAATTGCGTTCTATATATCATAGGTAAAAAAATAATAATCTTGGAGAAATTGTAGCGCAAATGGCTATCCCGAACTCGATAGTATTGCGTGAGATAGCGTGAGGGCTAACCACTTGAATGGATGCCGCAAGAGTGTTTATGGGGCTTATTGGTGCTGCGTATCTTGGTTTTTGTTTATGTCCTCATTTGTATGTTATGGTGACGGTTGGTATCTTATGGGGCTAGATTAGGTGACTGTCGTTGAGAATGTTGGTGGGAGAAAAATTTTCCGGAATGTATAAAAGTGTGGTGTTCTGGCACCTGCCTCCCCCGAAGACAGCGACAGACGGGAGCTGACCAGGAAGACGACAGAGAGATACTCCTCGACGAGAAAGGGGACAACGAACGTGGCCACGAAGTCAATTGATTTATTTTCCTTCCTGTTCTTTATACAGTGTGAACCTTGCAAATTTTGCCAATACTTCCTGATCGTGGATATTATACTGAAAGCGAGTTCGCATATAACTTTATCATCTAATCGCGTACGGAGGCCTTGATTGCCTACATTTCGTGTTGGCACCTGGTAAGTGAAGCTTAGTCAGCAGTTCCTTCGCTCCCCCGACCTCAAATTGTTCCTTCAATGCTTCGGGTGAGTGGGGATAGTGGTTGCTTTATTCGAGATGGGTAGATGAGATGTGGAGGCTGATTGCTGGGGTAACGTAGTAAACGCTTGGGTTGATGGGAGGCTGTGTTCGGGGGTAATCACGATACAGCTAACACTATGCCCACACACTTACAGCCTGTGTATGGCCGGACACCGCTCTTCTGGGCTGCCGAGAATGGCCATGAGGAAGTTGTGAGGGCTCTACTCGAGCGGAACGATGTCAATCCCGGCACGGTTGACGATTATGGCCGAACACCGCTCTTCCGGGCTGCCGAGAATGGCCATGAGGAAGTTGTGAGGGCTCTACTCGAGCGAAACGATGTCAATCCCAACACGGTTGGCGGATATGGTCGAACACCGCTCTATTGTGCTGCCGGGAATGGGCACGAGGGAGTCGTGAGGATACTACTCGAACAGAAAGATGTTAATCCCAACACGGCTGACTACCGTGGCCGAACACCGCTCTCCTTCGCTGTCCGGAGAGGGGAGAAGGGAGTCGTAAAGATGCTGCTCGAACAGAGCGATGTCAATCCCAACACAGCTGACCGGCGTGGCCGAACACCGCTCTCCTTCGCTGTCGGGATAGGGAATGAGGGAGTGGTGAGGATGCTACTGGAACGGAACGGGGTAGACCCCAACGCGGCTGATAAAGGTGGCCAGACACCCCTCTCCTGGGCCGCACAGGATGGGGATGAGGAGATCGTGAGGATGCTGCTAGAACGGAACGACGTAAATCTCGACAAAGTTGACAAATCTGGGAGGACACCCCTCTTGTGGGCAGCGGAGTGTGGGCGTGAGGGAGTTGTGAGGATGCTGCTAGAACGGGACGGCGTCAATCCCGGAAGAGCTGGCATGGATGGCCGAACACCGCTCTCCTTCGCTGCCCAGACAGGGCATGAGGGAGTGGTGAGGATGCTACTGGAACGGAGCGAGGTCGACCCCAACGCTGCTGATAAACATGGCCGAACACCTCTCTCCTGGGCTGCACGGTGTGGGAATGAGAGGGTAGTGAAGATGCTTCTAGAACGGAACGACGTCAATCTCGGCGCAGTTGACCACTTTGGCCAAACAGCTGCCTCATGGGCTGCCGAGGATGGGCATGATAAAATTGCGGAGTTGCTACGAGACCGGGCCGATTCCACTCTCAGATATGCAGCAAGCCTATAGCCAACAGACCTCGGCTCCCCTGGGCTATTTAAGCCATCTGAGCCTCCTTCTAAAAGGATTCGCAGGTTTTGGCACCCAATGGTAAGTCCCACTTAAGTTAACAAATGTACCCCTCTCGGCAATGCAAAAAGTTTGACGACTCGCCTGTAATTTTTCTCATCTCATTGGCCCCCCAAAAGCACTCCCCTCAACACTCCTTATTCTATTATTTGCGTCCTGTTTAACCAATCTCATGTGCATCCGTAGTGCGTTACTGGTACTGCTTTTGCGAACCCCCTTCTTCTCTCTATATAATAATATTATAGTACATTTTTTTGAGTTGTCTTTGTTTGTCATGCCCGCTGGGTTAAGTTATTCCATGGCTGTCCATAATTTATTTCCTACGTACTAGTGATACCATACCGGACCATCGGTATTCCGGAGTTCCCAGCCCAAGCTCCTCATCACCGCATAACCCCACCCATCCAACCCAATCCCTGATCCCAGTATTTCCACCTGGCTGTGTTGATCCCTTACCCTACAGCGCCTCGCCTTACTGTGATTTGTTTTATGAGTGTTTATATTCATATTAGGGCTGGATTAGAGCCGAAGCGTGAATTATCTGTCCTAGGAGCCATAGTGTTTACAAGTGGCTGGGAGTGTTTTCGCATCGTTAATTTAGGTCAATCTGCGAGATAATCCCAGTCTTGTACCGGGACTTATTACCGGTGTCGGGCTCTCTCACTTATGCCCTCGTGTGGATGGTGTGTCGCGCAAGCTGTATTCCACTCCTGTCGCCCGCGGCCTGACCTTCTTCTAAACTGTAAGATAGTTGGGTAGGGGATTGACTCGATGATGACCCGCTGAATTGACTGGATAGAGGATAGTAGGAGAGAAGTGCTTGACCCAATCAAAGGAGAGAAAGGAAACGTTGACAATGCTGTGATTGACTTGTGTGTTGTGCCCGCTTGTCTAGTTACAGAAGGTTGAAGAGGCTATATACAGAAAATTCTGCACGCCAAGCTATCTACTAAGTGGGTGAGTCACAGAAGGACACAACACCAAGCGTGGCCATCCAACTACCCCCATGATATAACCCTACCCCACAAGGGGTCCCCCTTTCTCTTGCCTTCGACCCTGAAGGCCCCCGTAACCATATAGCAAAGCTCACAAACCAACCCATCATAATAAATCTCTCCTCATGCCTCCCCTGAGGCTTCGGCACAAACCGCTGAGTGACTAGCTATGATCCTCGTCAACTCACTCCTCAGGCTTCCTCAATCCATATGAGATGCGGCGTTCCGCTGACTCCAACTCTCTCCCAACTAAATACATCCCCCTGCGCCTCCTTTGTAGACCTCTGCTCATGCTCTAGTACGTCCACTAGTGTCACACCTCCTTCCTCCTCTTCCTTTCGCTTCAAGTATACCTTAAGGTCTTTAAGTAGATGCGATTACGTAGAGCCCCTTTCTTGACTCACACAACGTCTCCAGTGTTTAGATCACATAACCGCCCACTTTTTCCGTGCCATGCCAGATCCAACAAAGTGTACGGGCCCTCCCATCGGGCTTCCAGTTTGTTCCCCCAGCGTTGATCGAGTATAAACCTTCTCAGTAACACTAGGTCGCCATCCTTCAGTGGTGCGTGATGTGGTGGGCGTTGGGTTCCTTCCTCTCTTTCCGCTAGTTGGGTGATCTTGAAGGCGGCCTCTGTTTGAATGTGATCTATTCGTACGAGTCGTTCCAGCTGTGGTTCGGCGAGCTTCTCCTCCTCATTCCATAGATCCTTCCCTTGCTCCACCCCCCATGATAGCGCTACTAGAGCCCTCTCCGTGTCTGGTCCGGCTTCGCCACCTGTTCTATTTGGGTGATACTCCAGCAACAACTCCACTGGACTCAACCCATGTACGCTGAGGATATGCGTGTTGATGGCGTGGACAACCGGGTTCAACCACAAGATCCCTATCTTCCTGCGGTAGCTTCCGTCCCATGATCGTTACTTTCAATCCGTCGACTAGGACTTTCAAGTAGTGTTCGGCTAGCTCAACAGACAGTGAGTGTGACTTGGGAGCTGGCATGTGCATGATGGAGAGCATACTGAGCACTTTCGCGAACTCTCCGGAGCCGAAATGGGTAGCGTGATCAGTGTAGACAAATCGCTGTCAGCCAAATTGCTTAACTATCTCAATTAGTAGTGACATTGCAGATTTTCCTTGGCAATTCGGAACTGCTTTGGTGAACAGGAAACGAGTGAAGTAATTGAGCCTGATGATGATGTACTTGTTACAGTGCGCAGTCTCTGGAAATCGCCCGACGAAGTCGAAGCCCATTATGTCTAGTGGCTGAAGGTGTACTATCCTCAACTTGCTCACCCACGGCTTCAATGGTCCCACCATCTGACAACTTGGCCACGTTGCGCCATAGAGGTTCACATCTTTGGCTCTCCGCGGCCAATAGTAGTGTCCCACTATTGTTCTCAATAAAACCTTTGCCGCGAAGTGCCAGTGACAATCATACATTTGATACAAAATCAACTCCATGTCTGCCGCCAGGACAAAGAAAGATTCCTTCCCGTTCCGTTCCACAAATACAAGTCTACCTTCTGGTTTTGTAGTATAATGGCTAGCACCCGGGCCAGCGATTCTGATTCCCGTAATAGTTGCATTGTCTCCCGGTGGAGTAGTGAGAAGGCGATAAGGTTTAGACTTGAGCTGCACCAGACGTCATCGATACTTGGTCAAGGGTTCGCCGTCAGCGTTAGAGTAGTCTTTCAGGTCTCAGAATGGGTTGTAGTGAACGAGCTCACTGTACCACTCGTCGTCGAGCCATCTCCTCCACATTCCGGTCATTTGTTCTTTCTCCGTGACAAGCACCTCCCAGACATCGTTGGTAATCCTTCTCTCAACTACATTCTCAACATGACTCATTTGACCCATCCCATCCGGTAAAAAACATTCTCTTTTTTAGGGATATGGATATATTCAACGTCGTACTCTGCTAAACGAGCCTGCCAACTAACAATACACCCGTGTGTGTCATCCTTCCGTAGTGGCCACAGCAATGCCTGATGATTGGTATAGACCTTCTTGGAGAAGGGCGAGCCCAACACCAGCCAACGTACATCTTCAAGACATTGTAGGAGGTCTAGCGCTTCATGCTCCGTTGTAGAGTAACAGGTTTTGTTAGGTAGGAAACGCTTTGAAATGAACATTATGATGTTCATCTTGCTCCTCATCGACGTTGTGAAAGTAGTTCCTGGAGGGAGTCGGGGTAGTTGGAACAGCACGCCGCCAAGGGCATTTTTCGAAGGGTTAGTCATAAGATGATATGGCTGGGTTCGTCTTCTCCGTAGACCACGTTATCGATAACAGCCATCTTCAACGCCACAAAGAACGTCTCCTGCTGTTGTTTCTATTTTATTCTGACAGCCACCTTAATTGGCTTGCATCTCTGACCTGCCGGCTTCGACTTACTCTTTTCATCTCCTGTTATCTCCTGGTATATGATAGCTTCTTTGAGAATCCGTACGTGCTCGACGCGGCTCGGGATTAATTGACGTAGATATAGCGTCATGTATATGAACGCATCGATTTTGTTCGCAGGCGTAGGCCAGGGGTAGTCCCGTATCGCTCCGGATTTGTCTAGTGCCGCCCGCAGTCCTATTCCATCACTCGCATACCCCAGAGGGCAGATTTTGTCTAGAAAAAAGCTACATTTGCATCCTGGTAGAGTGAGTCTAGCCCAGGCAAGTTGTGGGAAGTAGTGGTTATGGAGGAGATCAAGCTAAGATTGGAAGGTTGGAAAACCGCCGAAGTCGTCGTCCACAAAGTATTCAAAACCTCTATCAGTACAACTCTTCAGGCACAGCTCATAGTGTGGTTCTGGAATCTCTTGTCCAAAGATGTCTTTCAAGGGTGCGTAGGCTTGTGGTGTGCCGGCAAGACTCTGTCCCATTCTCGGATATTGCCATTGGCAGTTGTGCATTGAAAACGCTGTTCTATATATGTGAGGTGGGTATATAACAACTGCCCAATATCCGTTTGCCGTGTCAGCTTGAAAATAACTGGTAAACCGGGACTGCATCAAGTTGGTCACAACTGGCTCTATCCGCTTCATTGGATAGCCAGACAACATCGTCGCACCATTGATAGGACAAAACACAGGGACCATTCGTAATCCGCCATCTTTCTTCCTCACAAATGTTGTTCGGTAGGCCTAAGGCGATTCTGACCTCCCAATAATACCAGCCTTCAACATCTCCGGAAGGTGTTCTTCAATCCAGTCAGATTCCTCCATTGTGTAAAGCTTGTCCTTTCCGCATATGGGTTGTGAGTCCGGGTCTATGGGGATGCGATGATCTATCAAATCTGTCACTAGGATATCTTCTAATCTGAGTACAAACAGATCTTTCCAGGTGTATAATAGGAGTTGGCCTGCTGCCTCTCGCTTGTCGTTAAGCTTTCTCCCAATTAAATTTAGACTCTTCAAATCATGTGAGAATCCGGGTTGCTGAACTCATGAGTTGACGTTGATAGGTGGTAGAACGAGGCTGAGTAGGGAACACCAACATCTGCAAAAAAAAAGCACATGCATCTGATACGCCTGCCCTGCTTCCTGATGCCAGAGACGTCGTCGGTGCGTCCTGTGCGTCCTGTGCCTCCTGAGTTCAGTTGCAACGTCCGTACGCTTCCCGTGCATCCTGAGTGCGTCCCCTATGCCGGCACACCACTATTGCGTCCTGAGTTGCGCAGCAACCATCCCTTGCATCCGGACTTGACATCCCCCCTGTTCTCCATCTCCCAGCATCCTGACGCTTTCAATTCGCTAGCTCCTTCCGAAGCCGTCAGGATTATCACACCCCTGGGCCTTAGTCTCCTGGCGTGAACTCTGCGCTAGCCCAACGTCCGCACTGCACCAGCCCTGCGCTCCCCAACGTCCTGTAGCATCTCTCGAGCGTAGTCATCACGTTTAACTCATGTATTAATTATATATTTTCTTCAGACTAGTACACACTATATATATACAGCTTGCCATAGCACCCGATACACACCTCGGCACATATCCATGATCATACTCCCGTTTGTCTTACTAGTAAATCTCGTTAAAAGTCTTCAAGTCGAGTCGGCTGTTGAGCCAGCGCTGGTGTCCTTCTGGAATGAGAGGAGCCAGGCTGAGAATTGTCAATATGTCAACCAGTGTAAACTCTCGCGAATCTTCCCTCAGCTGAACCGTAACAAGACTGTGTATATCATAGGCCCGGCCTGAGATCACAGGGCTGAAGATCTAAACACCAACCAACCACCGCATAGTGTCTTGGCTGCAGTGCCTGATTTTAAAGAGTGCCACGAGCTTTGCCGGAAGACAACCCCTCAGCGCATCATAAATCTCCTCGCTTCTAGCCTGTACCCAAAGCCACATCATTCCTACGTTCTTGATTCCGAAATCAGTGAGTTCCTGTGCATCGTGCACGATAGAGGTCGTAAACATCGGTTTTCGAGAATGCAAAAACCGCGATTTGGAGTTGCGTTAGTAGTTCAACAGAAAGTAGTTGGAGTATTGCTGGTTCTTCGGGAAGGCGGCGTTCAGTGGGCAGGTTGTCTCGGCTGTATTGAATAAATTCCAAACTGATCCAGTCAAGAGAGATTCCTAACACCTTGCAAAAATCAAGGATGTGGGACACGTCGACATGACGACCATTCAAGATCCTTCCACGAGGGGCCGGCGGGGATACAGTACCCGTTGTTTATCTAAATAGCCAAGGACGTGGTCATCGAGATTGGCTCCGTGACTCGGACGTCGGAGCGAATTGAGGTTTAAAAGTCTCATTCGGATTGCATGATGACGACCGTAGCTGTGAAGAATTTGTCGCTCGACATAGTTCTTATTCGAGCGTCTCCATCGGTCCTTGATCTGTTTCTTATGCGCGAGCTCCCCGAACTCTGTGGAATAAATTGGGATATTGCCAAATTAGCGTATATGATCAGAGAAGTGGCTTAGCAGATGCATCTTATCAAAGTTGAAATGGAATTCCGTATGGATCATGTCCATATGGAGGTCATTCTCCTGATCCCGATCTTCTTCGAGGTGCCGGCGCCGCTTGGACAGGGCCACTCGCCTTTTGCTTTGGGCTGGCTGATGTCCGAGTCGTAGCTCCTTTCGCTGCTTGTTAACCTTGGCCCGTGTTCGTTTAGAAACTCGAAACTCCCAGAAGATATCTTTGATCTTGTGAAACCGGTTGAGATATTCCACCATATAGGCTATCGTCTTGGGAGTATGGCTTCGGTATTGCACCATCATATTGAAGTCGACCAGTATGCGGACACAGTATAGAGCATGTTTGAAGGGTATTACTTGCCGGCTGTCGGGCTGGCACAGTGATACTGCGAGAACCCCCAAAAGCCACACACCAAGGTTCCTCATCTCTTTTCCTTGCCACTGCGTGACCTCGCGATAGGCCTTTTTCGGCAAAATAAACCCCGGGTAGGGTGGTAGCACCTTCCAGGTGTGGTCAAAGGCCTGGAGCCGGCCGTCTTTCTTGAGAAAGTCTTCGATCCAGTCCATCAAGTGCTTGAACAACCCAAGATAAACTGTATGAAGCAAATCTGGCTTGTGCAGACCAGGCGCCGAAACACCATGAAGCCCATGAAACACTATTTCTCAACATAGATACCAATATTTTCAAACATGGTGCTGGAGTCGTCAGATTCACACTAGCAATGTTCATATCTTGCATAATGTCGGGCCCGGTGGCTGTTGGCATCGGTTCCTATTTCTCCTGGCAGCACCTTGCATTTTGCCAAACCTTCGATTTGATCCCGTGAAGCGCAATGTTTTCCCTAAGGTCAGCAATCCAAGTGGACAATATTGGAAAGCATCTCTGTACTTTCCCGTCGACGCAGTGAATATTGCCGCTCTCCAGTGCTGCGTTCAGGAAGAGGTCAAAAAGGGGTTCGAAGACGCCTTGGAGCGTGTCGGCATTAATTTGCCTAAGCAAAGTAGTCTGCGGAGGACTTTGTAACTTTGGGGGAAACTGGCAATAGCCCGAGAGGGAGAACCGCAAAGGATCCAGGTCTATTACGGCGGGTTGCTGGAAGATTACCGAGAGTCAAATAGACCGGCAATACCTTTATGTCACCTGAAAGGTTGCTCAGATGGGTCTGATCCGATATACCAATGACCGGAACAACAGTTGCGTCAGACGGAAGTGTCACCTATAATCGGTTGGTCAGCAGTCCCAGGAAAGAGATCGAGAAGCCCTACTTGAAGGTGCCACTACCAGTCTGCTGTATGCATCTCTGCATATACCGGTTGTCCTGTATGATCGTATTCATGCCGTGGTACGTAAAGAATGTCATTTCGGTAGGCTATCTAGCGAAGGAGATATCTGACACAATCTAGGAGGATGCAATAGAAGAATGATAAAGTGCTCTTTTGGTCCTCTACCTGTCCTTCAAACCTTTGTAGATATCGACTGTACCGATCAAATTCCCGGAGGTGCTTCTCCAGCGGGTGTATACAGCCATAGCCGACAGACTCAGAATTGCCGAGGCCACTCGTAAAGTATTCGTTGATTGGTGACTTCGGTACTTTACCTTCAAGGAGCCAAGAGGCATGCCTGAACCCTTGCCCACTAGGGAATGGTGCCCATGGGCCGTCGTACAGATTACTGATTACTTGCACGAACCCGTTCATATCCCCAATTGCTTCTCCAGTGCCCGGAAAAAGCCTTTGTTGGCCGCCGGAAAAAGAGGCACTGTTGTTAAGCTCTTCAGTATCAGACTTGTAACATGTGTACATGTTCCGGTAACAGTACACAGGAGCGGGCAGTGCAGGATCTCCTATGTTTAGTTTGATTTATATTTGGTTTATTTGATTTGATTTCAGCTCCGCCACTGTCTCTGAGTCAGATAGGCTATGCTATAGTATTGCTATGTTTAGTTTGCTTGCTGGAAGTTTATATTTAGGATTCCGGGTATGGAATGGTCATGTAACACTGAGGAAGGCTGAGCATTGTTTGTTTCTTTCTTTGGTCTTGCAGGATTACAGGATTCTGGTATGTGCGCAGCTACTGGTAATGATCGTGATTGCAGGAAGGCTATCGCTCTTGGGTTTTGTATTTAAACCAGTCTCCTGGCTAGCAAGAGACAGCAGACTTCGACAGACCTTTAGTCTAAGAATACACTTGGTTGAACGGCAATCCCTGAGTCCTATTTGTCCTTCAACTATTATCTCTTACTTCCGGTCCCTTGAAGCCTCCCTTAGCTCCAGCGCTAGCAGGCCTATCGCCGGTCCTATTGTATTTTTGTTAGACAGGAATAAGCCTGTTACAAGCCTCGTATACAACATCACCACTCAAGACGTCGTGCTCGGGTCCAGTAGGTTCGGGATCAGACTCATATTCAGAATCCGGGCGTTCCCCCACGACTTTGGTTTTGGTGTCAAGAACATGGCTGGCCGATGATGGATATCGTATAGAAGTAGAAGCGAGGATAATGTTTACATTGGCAGGGGTAGTTCGTAAATGTTTCTCATATGCGGCTGCTTGGGTGTATTTTTGCCGACAGAATAGACATTTTCTCCGCATCCCAGGAGTGCTTAGTGTTGATCCAAACAGGTGTGGATCGCACATAGGTTGAAGAGGAGTGCACGCTTTGAACGTTGAACGGTAAATGGAGGTCAATCCGGTTTAGCGCCCTAGATGTACATGTCACGTGGTATCAGGTATCGTTTGTTTCATCAACGGGCTGGGTGAACTTCATGTTTCACGATTGTCATGTTCCGGAGGGGATGTTTCATTTCTAACATAAACATGAATCAATAAAGCCCTGGCTATGCTAGTGTTAGAACCACAAGTTCTTGAAAACAATCAAGAGGCTTTCTAAGCGTCAAATGACTGAGAGTTGTATATATAATCAGCATTGATCCTGATGGAATGAATTCATACCCGGAATCAGCTCACATTCACAACTTCCCCGAAATCCACACAATTCATACCCACAACTAACTCACATTCACAACGTCCACGATATCCAACTAATTCACACGGCAAGCTATTTTCACCCAGGCGACAACCTATACACCCAAAGGTCTAGCAATATGGCACATAATAACGTATGTGTTAGGTGGTAGCAGATCTCTAAGAAGAAGCGAGATGGGTAAGACCGGGGTACTTTATCGTAGACGGAGATGTGTCTAGGAAGGCTCAATATAAACGTGCGTAAAATAGTGATAAAGATTTTTCTTGTAATAAGTTATTATATTGATAAGGTCTCTTCTCCGTAGCGTGATAATTTCAGTAAAGCTGGGGAGGCACTTCGATATTTATATCCCGCGTCGATAGAGTGCGTGGCCTACAAGTAACTACCATACTAACTAAGTACCTGCTAACCATTCTGAACATTTCCTATAGTGCGAACACCTTTTGACCCTGAATAACCTCGCCCCACCATTGACTTCCGGACTGGAGAGCTCTTGATTCCTCGGGTGTGGCACCGCGTTCCAGTCCGAGTTCACAATCTTTTTTCCGTCAGGCGGAACTGAAACTTGTCTTCATGGTAGAGAGTGTCCTCATCATCATCGAACGAATGAAGTGGCCAACATCGTAATTGGACCTATCGCAGTAATAGATATTACTCTAGCTACATGCCCTTTAGGCTTCGGTCAGACTATCAGTCGGGATCGTACCAGTGGCACAATTCTCTCATAGTCCTTCCTTACCGAATAGTCCTAAATCGTCCTGAACCATTGGTGTGGGTGCGGTCATACTCTTATTTCATTCTAGAGTAGATACGAGGAAAACGTCCTGTTAACTTAGTGACATAGCTTCCAGTGCCGTACCGCGATGTCTGTAACCTTATGCGACGTCGACCGATTTCGCCCGGGATACTTGCATAAGCTCGCCAAAGGTCCCCTCTCATATATTCAGCGAACACCATCCGGTCGGATGGACGGCCGCGACGTATACGGTGTTATGAGATAGGTTCCAATGATAGTGTCGTTTGGTGTTGGGACGCCAGGGCGACGTGCTCAGGTGTTGTCGCGCCGTCCCAACGGCGGGGCCAGAAGCGGGTATTAGCTTCACAGGGTGAAGGTAGGGTAACCCCAGGGTACACAAAAATAAATGGAAAAGCTACGCTTTTTACCATATCCCTAATAGTAGCTCCCTCCTCGAAAGGTTCCTCCTCGAATCTTCCTAGCCAGGTACAAATAACAATATTCATTAAATTCCTTTTTGAACTCAGGGTCGTAGGGTAAAAAACCTCGTGCGTTTGCTTGTCCACATGAGGAAAACCTTTCCACCTTATTCAACATCTGCCCTGTCCGGCATTTCCTTATTTTCCCTATGAAATTCCTCCACCAGGTCTTGTGCGTTATCCAAGCTCTCTGGCGCTTCCCAAGTGTTCTCATCTTCTGAACAACCTTTCCACTTAACAAAATACCTAAGTTCGCGCATCCGCTTATCGTATCAGTGAACCTTTCTGGTATAAGCGATTGTCTCGCTTTTAACCATTTTCTCCACCTCCTATTCCAAATTGCCGTCGATATCTTCCGGCTCGCGCGGTGGTTGTTCTCTTTCGTCTCGGACAGAAGTTCGCTAGGGTTCTAATAATGAAACATGGAAGACAGGGTGTATCTTCCACCGCGGAGAGAGTTCCAGTTTGAAAGCACGGTTGCCGCGTTTTTCGAGTATCTTAAACAGGCCATAAAGCTTCGGGCTTAGCTTCTTGGAGGGTCGCTTGGTATGAATGTTTTTTGCGTTCAGCATGACTTGATCTCCAGCCTTGAGGTCTGGTTGATCGATTGCTTTGCGATCGTAATATTTTTTCATGGCTTCCTTCGTCTGATCCAATGCGTTATGTGCTTTCTTGTGAACCGCTTTCATCCAATGGCTATATAAGCCTGCTCTGGGGTTCTGAGCTTCGCGCTCCTTCATCCATTCCATTTGTGGATGGAAACTGTAAGTCGCATAGAAGGGGGTAAGTCCGTCAGCATGTGTTAAGGAGTTATTGTATGCAAATTCGGCTAGTGGCAACAGCTGATACCAATCGTCTTGGTCATAGGTGACAAAGTTCCGTCGGTAAACTTCCAGCACTTGGTTGGTTCTTTCGGTTTGTCCGTCCGTTTGACGGTGGTATGCTGTTGACATTCTTCGTTTAATCCCTAATAGCTTGCTAAGTGATTCCCAAAATTCTGCTGAGAATTTTGCGTCCATATCTGATATGATTTCCGTAGGTAGACCGTGAAGCTTCCAAACTTCACGGAAAAAGACAGTTGCAAGATCCTTAGCTGTTGCTTCGGTAGGTAGGGCGATAAAGTGTGCCATTTTGGTTAACCGATCTACTACTATTATGACTTGGGTATATCCTTGGGATTCAGGTAGTTGAGTGATGAAGTCGGTTGAGATTGATGTCCACACAGCGTAGTGTGCCTCTAGGGGTTGGAGCAACCCCCATCGTCCGTGTCGCGGAGACTTGTTATGTTGACATTCGTCACATGACCGGATGTAGTCATTGATTCATTTCGTCAATTTGTCCCAATAGAGATTCCGCGTTACTATTTCACTCGTTTTTTTCATTCCAAAATGTCCGGCTACCTGCGAGTCATGGCATCCCTTCGCGATCTCTGTCTTGAGTTCGTTGTTGTTGGGTTTGTCAAGGCGGTTCTGGAAAGATAGCATTCCGTCGTTTATCGGCCAATTCTTCGGAGCTTCTTGTCCCTGACTTGCCTTTTGGTTAAGTGCGGCCTTTTTCTCACTCCAGTCCTGGTCATTCCTTCTTGCCCGTTCTACTTTTTCTATTAGGTCTGGTTCATAATTTGTTAGTATAATCTTGGAGATTGTCATACTAGAAACCATGACCTGTTCGGGTAGTAATCTCGGGTGGTTGTCGATGTCTTCTTGACCAAAGAACTCGTTTTCGATATGGTTTGCTTGGAGTATGCATACTACTAGTGGTGTGTCCGTTGCCTGCGCTAATCTCTGGGGTGACAAGTCGGTACTTCTGAATCCCATTTCGCCTCGTATAGTGTCCTCCAGTTTGTCTACCTCCATAGCATCTGACACGTGAATCTTCTCGATTATCATTTGGGCTATTCTTTCGCCTTCCATGATGTGACAGTGGTCGTTACTATGGTTAATCATTATCACTTTAACCTCTCGCGTGTAATCAGGATTGATTACTCCCCCGCCAATGTCGATTCCCTTTTTGCTTGCCAGCCCGATTCTTGGTGCTAGTCGTGCGTAGGTGTTTGCTGGTAGTCCCACCGCGATTCCCGTTTCAACCAGCTTTTGTCCCCGTGCTGGTATCCGGATTTCCTCGATCGCGTATATGTCGTACCCTGTCGCCATTCATGAACCTTTTGCTGGCATTTTTGCTTTGGGGTGTAATCGTCTGATTCTGAATCTCCCAACTCCTAATCGTTTTCTTCCTGCCCCAGATTTTCCCTGCTCTCCCCCTGGCCGAATTAAGGCAACCCGAAAATGTTCTGGTTTCAAAATTGACTATTGAGTATGCTCAGCTCCCTCCTTTGGATGATACTACGGTCGTCTGCTGAGTGTATCGCGTTTCCCGTCACGACTTCCTGGTCAGTTAACAATCTTAACGTTGAAATTTGCTAATTCCTGTGCTCATCGCACCTGTCTCGGGTTCCATTTCTTAGTCGTTATGAAATGTTGCAGATTTTGGTGGTTGGTGTAGACAGTTATGGGTTTGTCCGCTCCTGCCAGGTGACACTTCCATTCTGTGAAGGCTTCCAGAATTGCGAGCAATGCCTTGTCATGTATCTCGTAGTTCCGCTCGGCGGGACTGAATTTTACTGAGTGGAATGCCACAGGGTGTAGCCTGCGATTCAAGAATTGTGACAGGACGCATCCTAACGCAAAGTCACTAGCGTCCGTTTTGACCACCGTTTCCCTTTCTGGATAAAAATGGGGCAGGATTGGTGCTGTGGTAAACCTATGTTTGAGTTGCCCAAACGCCTCTTCCGGCTCTTTTCCCCAGCTGAAATCCCGCGGATTTCCATTTAATGTTTCAGTTACATCAGCAAAAAAACCTTTTTCACCAGACGTATCGAGCCCACGTCCGGACGAAGCCAGTCCGCTCTTTGCCTCCCATCCTTCCGGATCTCCTGAGCTCTCTTTGCCTTTCATCTCTTGCGTCTGGTGCGCCCAGACGCCCCACTTTCCCTCCAAAGCGTCCGACGCGCTCCTTGCGACCCCACCCCCTCCCAGCGCCTTCCTGTTGTATCCGTCCCCTTATCTTCTCGTCTACAGGCCTCCTGTCTAATCTTACCAACTGCGCGCATCCGGCGGCCCTTCTAGATCCCCTCTGACCTCTAGCGACCTAGATCTGTCCGCTCCCGTCCGCTGACATCCTACATGGCGCTTTTCTTAGCCCGGGCCCTACTGTCACTTCAATAATTCCCTTACTGTTCACAAGACGCCCGGCGCGGCCGCTATGGAGACCCCCTACTTTGGTTGGCTTCGCCGCAGGAGAGAATAAATTGGTATTATTAATCATCCGCAGAACTCACGCGGCCGAGTTGAAGCCGGACACTTTCTAAGGCAATATCTCCCTTAAGTCGCCGGCTTCAACTCGGCCGGCTACTCAATTCAACCTATTTAAAATCTTCCCTTAAATACCCGCAGATCGTATATTACTCCCGCGGCCGAGTTGAAGCCAGACACTCAATATGGGAACTAGCATCTTAAGTGTACAGCTTCAACTTGGCCGCATATTCATGCAGAACAATTCAACCTATTTAAGATATTTTCTTAAACGCTCGCGGATCGTGTAGTACCCTGGGCGGCCGAGTTGAAGCCGGACACTCAATATGGGTACTGCCATCTTAAGTGTACGGCTTCAACTTGGCCGCATATTGATGCAAAACAATTCAACTTATTTAAAATATTCCCTTAAACGCCAGCGGATTGTGTAGTACTCCCGCAGCCGAGTTGAAGCCGGACACTCAATATGGGAACTGCCACCTTAAGTGCCCAGCCTTAACTCGTATAAATACTGTACATAATTGGATAGAATAATTTAATATATTTCATTAAACGTCTGCAGATCAATCCTTTGATTCACTATCCATTGCCTCTCCCCGCTAGGAATTACCTGCACCTGTCCGATCACTGCCCCTATACTGACTATTCGCATGTCTCGACCATTGACCCGCCTGCTGAATCGAATATATCCGCTCGCAATCTGAAATCTGCCACTATTGACCGGATCGAGTATGCAACCCAATGCCAACTGATGGACAGCTCCCAGGTCACTGAGAATATTTCTTATCTTGAAAAGTGCTAGCAACCCAGCCACCACCCGTCCTCGTAAATCTCCATAGTTCGCTTCAGCACCAGTCTGGACCCATACCCAATCGTTTCTGGGGCCACCGTTACGGAATCCCTTGGTTCCAGTGCAGCGGGCCCGGTGGATCTGGAACCTGTCAGTTTCCTGAAAGTCGGCGACTGGAATTTCAAGCTGAGCAAATCCTTCTACAGGGAGTAACCCTAGTTCGGTGGGGTCAGCTGGCAACTGTTGGTCATCCGCAGCAGTCTGCCTAGTAAAACGTAGTATGTCCTGCATCATGTCGGAATAATGGATATTGAGAGTTGCGCATAGTTCGGTCAGCATGCTGGTGTTCTTCATACCGCCTTTAAGAACCCGGCGGGGCGTTCTGTGACTTGAAAAAGCCGGCATTGCCATCCCACTATCTTCAGCCACGATCACACCTTTAACTTTCGAAAGTGCTTCAATAGTCTGCAACCTCATTCCTAGGGCATGTTGGGGGCCATATTGCGACAAGATCTGCCGGGCGGCATCATTCTTGTTTGACCTGCGGTATCCATCTTTAATCTGATCCCTATGTGCTAGTTCACCGATCTCTGTGGAATACATCGATATGGATCCAAAACGCCGTACGTGGGAGGCAAAGTGAGTCAGGTAGTACATCTTGATGAAGTTGAAGTAGTTCTCATGCCGTATCAAATCCGCCCGCCGATCGGACCTTTCAACCCTCTCTTGATCAGCCTGTCGACAGCGATTAGCGATGGTTCTATGGTGGACTTCTTTCGCATGCTGATCGGCCATCAGTTCCCTTAGCACCCAATCCTGGCGATCTCCTTGGGTGCGAGTAGCCTTCGAGGTACGGAACTCAAGAAAAATGTCCTTTGTCCTGTGAAATGTCTGCAGGTAGCTTTCCATGTAGGAAACTGTATCTGGTGTATGACTCCGATATTGAGCCATGAGAGAGAAATCAACAAGCGCGCTAACACACTTCAAAGCGCTCTTGAAATCATGATACTGAGAACTGTCCGGATCTCGCAATGGCGACGCGAATACGGCTGAAATACAATGGCCGAGACTGCGCATCTCCTTTCCATGCCATTGTGGGATTTGGCGATAGGCCTTTTTCGGTACGCTGAATCCGGGGTAAGGAGGAATTTCTTTCCAATCATCGTCGCACGCCTTTTGTCGTTTATGCTTTTTCAGGAACCCTTCCACCCACTCCATCCTATGTTTGAATAAGCCAAGGGCGATGTTGTGCAAGAGGTCCGGCTTGTGTAGGTCCGTGGGGCTTACTCGATCCAGTCCAATGAATACAGTGTTTTCTATTTTGACGCCCAACCATAGAAAGTATTCTGCAATGCCGGCCGCTTCAGCCGGCTCATGCCACACGGCTTTCTCCCTATATCGCATGTAGTCGAGGGTCTCATATATCCGCCGCGGATCCCCACCGAGCTCCTCGCACGGAACCTCACACTTTGGGCATGACTTACTGCCTATTCCTTCCAAGGCTGCATGCTCAGCATGATACGCGATCTAGACCGCCAACATGGGAAAACAAAGGCGTGTTTTGCCATCCGCACAATCCATTCCCGTTCGTTCTTGGGCAACCGGCTGTAATAGTGCCAGGACAAGATCGGAGACAGCCCGCAGGGTATCCGCATTTGTCTGCCGCTGGGCTTCGTTGGCACGGGCTGATTCGCCAGTGAACTTTGCGGGTACTGGAAGCAATGCCAGAAGCAGGATTGGCATCTTGGCCGGGCTGTTTCTCGTCCGCGAAAGGATATTGCCGATCGTCATGTATACTGGCCAGGCTTTCTTATCTCCTGAGAAATTTGTAAGGTGCGTCAGGTCAGACAATCCGATAATGGGAGCTACTGTTGACCCGGCGGGCAAAGCTTTCTACCAAGGAACGGAATGGGCTGTTAGCACTGGAAACATGTCTCCCAAGACCTGTCAGGACCTATCTCATACCTGTATATCCCACTACCAGTCCGCCGTATGCATCTCGGAATATAATCGCTCCCCACTCAAATCATCTTCTCGAATAGGTGCGTAAACTATATCTGAGGTATACGCGACCTGGCGGATCAGGTAGCGGACACAGTCAATAATATTTCAATAATAGAAAGTTGTTCCATGTTGACTATCATCAATACTGGCTTCCACCCACACCAAGTATTCACGAAATGGGTCCAGTACGTCGAGGTGTTGTCGCAAGGTATAGGCAGACCGGAAGGATCTGCTCAGGCTATCTGTACCGCCCAAACCTTGGGCAAAGTACGCATTGATCTGCGACTTGGCCACCTTGCTCCGGACAAACCCGCTCGCCAAATTAAAGTCGTCTTCAGATGAGAAAGGGCTCCAAGGGTCATCGGTCATGGCCTTGTTGAGCTCTGTATAGCCACCAACTTCGCCGAGACGTCTGCCGGCACTGGGAATAGTTTCTTGACCCGAAGGGCGGGCGCGGACCGGAGGGTGGGAGACGTCTTCTTGTGTCTGAATCGTTGTGCATATCATCTATCTCACCACTTGTTGTATGGATATTTGCGATCTCGAGCCCGGGATCAGATTCGTAGTCTGAGTTGGTTATGTTTTCAAGTTCATCACGAACAAAAGTAGGTCGTGATGTGGAGGAGGCAGCATCCGCAATTGCATTGAGGGATAGAACGATATAAAGATGCATTGTGTGAAGGTGTTTTTCGTATGCAGCGGCTTGTTGATAATGTCGCCTGCAATCAGGACACTTTGTTGTCTTGGAGGTCATCGTGTGTGGTGTTTATTTGTTTCTCTTTCAACTAGACTGGCGGATGCGTGAGCTGATAGGCAGATGGACTGCAGCGGACTTAGTACAGTCACCCGTCAAAAGTGTTCGCGATCCCGCTCTCAATGCCAAGCTTTGTTACATAATCAGATACAAACCATTTACCCAGCCAAAGCCATGCGTGCAACTTGAAGGAATGCTATCACTATTGGCTCGGTGCTTGGCCAGCCATTTCTGAAGGTTCTGACTACGCAGGTAGCGCTTGAGGGTCGACATTGCAGTGAAGTTACCCAATTAGCACATTAACAATTAGACCCTACTGGAATACTCAGTATAGCACACACTTCCTCCTTTGATTGGAACCGATCATTCTTCCAAGGACGCTTAATGGGGCTTTTATCATGCTGCGTGAGTTTTGAGGGTCATTCAGAGTGAGGCAGGTTCTGAATATGACCATGTTCTGATGCTCACTTTAGAAATATTCATACCGTACTCTCTGATTGCTTCACTAGTCTTGCAACAAAAGAATAATTATAAAAGCACCAAAAGAAGGCAATTATCATGCCTTTAAGTACTTCTGACATTTCCCTTCGCTGGGTTTTTGGTTCAGAAGGCATGGCTGTGAATTCAAGGTCGATACTATACAATCCACGCGACCGTGATCAGAGCCGAAGATTTCTACATGTGTTGCGTAGTCAGCCATTCGCGAAGACTTTTGACGGGTGACTGTATCTTTCCAAGTGAAAGGTAGGGTTCATTCAAGGGGTAAATCGGGAAACTTCAGGTTTGTTTAGTCGGATAACGAACAGGTCCAGACATTCAAGCTGCCAACCGGTATTCATGGTTTAACTTGTGAAACCTATTCTTTGTTAAGAGAATGCTAACCCTACGGTATTGTGGGCAGACTGAAGAGGTTTGGAAGCGTCTGGGCTCGCTGGTCGCGGCTCGCATGCGGCTCCGTGGCGGCTTAAAACCTTATCTGAAGCCTATCTAGGGTATGTCTTTGTGCCTGAATCACATGACTTTTCAAGATATCAATATTCAAGTTTGTACAGGGTACAATCCTACGAACCCCACTAAAACCGTCCTCGTGCGGCCTCTATAAGCTCTCT
>Ga0307509_10001359_pt1 | contig 41414 bp, 35 predicted proteins | sample 10_EM_MG_FD_202245 | JGI IMG/M metagenome (GOLD analysis project Ga0307509, IMG submission 202245) | Populus trichocarpa ectomycorrhiza microbial communities from riparian zone in the Pacific Northwest, United States - 10_EM | ecosystem: Host-associated > Plants > Roots > Unclassified | place...
TAGCGTTGTGGGACCAACGCTGAGGGAGACGGGAGCTAATGTCACAAATCGTGACTAAGCAAGGCAGATTTCACATGACTAATAGTTATTAGTCATAAGGTATGTTTATGTTTCTATGACTCACGATTATGAGTCATAATTATGTTTCACGCTATGCAGTCAGTTGACTCATAGTTCTCACATGACTCGCACTTGCATGTCATCGTTATGTTATGATTGGTTAATGTTTCTATGACTCACGATTGTGAGTCATAATGATGTAATGACTTTTGCGCGTGACTCACATTATGAGTCACGAGTTTTACGCAGGTGGCGCGCTTTGCACATCTGACATGTTTTATGTTTTATGATTGGTTTATGGCATGTTGCGCAGTGACTCATAAGAGTCATCTGATGGATTTCGGGTATGACTCATTATGAGTCATGATCGTGTGACTCATAGGTATGAATCACCAGGGTCAGGGTTGTTGCGGGAAGAGGCCTATATAAAAGATCACGACGGGCCGTAGATATAGGATCTTCACGCGACCATCTAAGTACTTTCTTACAATACAACTTTACCTTTACCTTTACCTCTCGCTTGTATGCAAGCACTCGAGCTCTTAGCGTCAGAGCAATCAAGACTTTATTAAGATACGAAGAAGTTCCCTCTACACCTCTCCCCAATAAGACATTGGTGTGAGATACGAAGAAGTTCCCTCTACACCTCTCCCCAATAAGACATTGGTGTGAGATACGAAGACTATAAGATAGTCTACCAATAAGACGAGATTATAAGTTAATCTCGGAAAGAAGAACACTCTCCCGAATATTCGAGAGGGACCAAAGACTATAAAGATAGTCTAATTCAACCACGTAAGTAATTCGTTACCTGTTGCATAAATAACCGCATCTGTGTAGGATTGTTACACAAGCTGTATTTTATATCATACCACTTAAATAGGCTAACTGGCTGACCTAATAGAGAATTTGTATTATTGTATATACTGATAGTAGCCAATCAACTCTTCACACTTTTATCTGTCCAGAGACATCAAGTATATACCATTTCTAAGTGTATCTCATTCCAGCTAAGTTACCAGGTTCTTGTATCTCCTGTCACAAATGCTTTTAAATACTCCTTTTTGTTATTATTGAAACTTGGAGGACAGCTGAACCAGTGCATATTCAAAGATATGTCATTTTCTTAACTGCACTGATATTTCTATACAGTAAGGAAAAAAATAAATAAAACATTATTACAGAGTTCTATACCAATATTTTTGGTAGTAGATATAGTCAAATTGAGCTGCCCTTTTGCACATTCTTCAATAGATATTGAGATGTTGACTTGTCCACATCCAGTCCCAACCAGTAGTATCTGTAGAGTGATAACTTGCAAATACTTATCTCATGTCATTTGACAGTGTCAAACATCTACCAGCACTGGATTTTCCTCCAAGGGTTCCCTTTTGCTGCATCTCTTGTGCTACTTTGATTCGTTTATTGCTATGGGTGAGGCGTGCAATGGAGCAAAGTAGTGCAACATGGAGGACGGATGTGTTGGACAGAAGTGATATGTTGCGATCTTCTACCTGTGGCTGGAGCAATGGCGGTGGAATTGTTGACAGGGGGGCAGTCTTGTGTAACCGGACTTGAAATATCGTACCCTTACCCCCAAGTACTCGTACTCCAAGCGATAACCGATCGGTCAAGTTCAAGGTAGGGTTCCATAAAATACGTATTTTATATTTTCTGACCGTATCTTACATGTATTGTAAATTCTGAATAATACAAAACATACGAGCACGTGATAAGGTTAGGGGTATAAGGTGATAGAAAAAGGGACTTGGTGCGGGAAGGTGAAAGGGATTCAGCACGGAAAGGGGAAAGGGAGAGCGAAGGAAAATAAATTGGTAGAGGCCGATGATCGAGCATGGAGTGCTGAGAATTTGATTGTTTCTTTCTCATGTTTGACAATAAAATACGGTATGGTGGAATACAATACCGTATATTACAGTAAAATACGGTACCGTAAGATACGAACCGGTAAACTTACAACCAAAAACCCTAGTTGAAGGAAGTCTCTATCCGGAAAAACCTCCTTCGCTATCCGGGTAACCCTCCCACGTCGGAGCAGAATCATGTGACCGTCATGCGCCTCGCGGTCGTGATGGTTAGATTGAACCCAAATGACGTTAGGCTACGGGAATTTCCGTGCTCCTCCAATTTGGCTCCAGCGACATCTTGAACCTCGCCCCCACCCCGAATGTTCCGCCTAAAATTCCAGGCTCCCCCACCCCGCCGGACCAACTCCCGGCAAAGATTCGCAACTCTACTACAGTACTGTACCCATAAAAAATACCCCCAACAATGCCCACAACTCGCGGGTCACGGGCTGTCAAACCCGTCCGATCCTCCATCGATCCATACCAAGCCTTGGACAGCGACACCGGTTCCCCTGGATCCTCCAACCGACGGGATCCATCGAAAGTTCCCGAACGAGATGCCCCCGCACTGGACGCCGACTCTGACAGCTTTGAAGATGAGGATGAGGAGGATGAGGACGTTTATGACTCTGAAGGAGAGACCCCGCATGCACGAGGGAATCCACGAGGAAGCAGAAGAGGACGAGGACGAATATCCCAAGAAACCTCTGGTCGCCGCAGGGATGCCACCGCATTAATAAGTTCTACAAGTGCCCGAGTCCACCGCCGACACGAATTCCGTGTTCCTAGGACTTCACGAAAGCGTCGGAGGAGGGCTGCTAGTGAGGATACGAATTCTGATGCAGAGGAAGGCGGATCTCTTGCCCTTAAACTGCCAAACCCGAATGTCAAACTTACCTATCGCCCACGGATCAATCAAGCAACTGGAAAGCGGGAAAGGCTGATCACGACATATGGAATGAATACTCATGCGCTGGTAATAGCTACGGGGGTTCGGGACCGCTCTTTGGGGGTCCCAGCAGTGCCAGAAGAGGGCAGCTTTGAGCCGAATCCTTTCTGGCAGGAAGGGCAGGATGAATTGGTGGATTTGGGTGATGGGACGCAGAGGATTGAGAGAATGGAGTATTATGATGTGAACCCGGTCGATGGGACAGGGCCTACTGCAGAAACATATGTGCCATCCAAAAACGAGGAACCAATCAAATGTATTATTGGTCCCGGGGCCGAGCAAAAAATGTTGACATTCCAAAGGTTCGGGGTATTTAACCTGAAGGAATCTGGTGGGCATAAGATGGGATATATACTAAACGCTGGAGGGCACGTGATAAGTATGGAATGGGCGCCAAATAGGCCAAAAGGTACAGAAAAGAGCCGCTTTTTAGTCCATGAACTTTACAGTAGCTAATGCCTTCTCAAGGCGTTCAGTATCTTGCGATATCCACCAAGAAGTCAAGCCCCGATAGATCACAGTTCCCAGAACCGAAACCAACCACAAAGTCTATCTATGTTCCTGACCCCTCACCCTCATGCATACAGATCTGGCGCTTCCCTACCTCCGAAGATGTAAAGCCCAGCGATCCACCGTCCATGGCATTGGCCTTATGTCATGAATGGGGCTATGCACAACATCTCTCCTGGTGCCCGATCAAAAAAACACCAAAAAACGAAAAGGAGCTTGGCTTGCTCGGGGGTGTATTCCGAGACGGAAAATTGAGAATAATCAGGATTGTTCTACCAGATGACGACACCGATGGGGATTGCATCTTCTGTGGGCGATTCCTTTCCTCAGATCCAATTCCGCGAGTGATTACTGATGACTGTGAATCGTTCAATAGTGAAGATAGCAGAACCAGCGTTTGAATGCTCCATAAGAGACTCCATGTGTTCTTCTCTGGCCTGGATATCTGACCACGAGGTCGTAGCTGGCACCACAACTGGGGAAATTGCAGTATGGGACCTGCGCTATAAATTCGACGGGGGTAGCAACCACCCCACTCCCTGTTCCTATACCTGAAAAACGATAAACTAACATATCTTGCAAAGAGTTCATCCCTACCCAACTCTTCCCCCTCCACCACAGCTACATAACTCAGCTCGCAACCTGCTACCCCTCCTTCCCGTACCACATTCTAACCGCCTCAATGGACGGCTACTGCCGTCTAACCTCCCTTCTAGATCCCTTCGCAGACACAATCGTCAATAACCGCTCCCGAATTGCCCCTCAGTCAATTGCCTGGATCGACGCCCTCCAAGCCGCCGTCTCCAGTGAAGAAGGAGCATGGATAAAGTACTACCCGCTCCGCCGCTTCTACTCCTCAACCATGCTCGCCCGGCACGGTGGCGTTGGCGGCTCCGTCGCTTCCTCTAGAATGCACACATTTGTGCTCAGTGGGGGGACTGAGGGAGAAGCTATCTTTTCGAATCCGGCACGGAGAATGTTTCATGCGAAGATTAAGAACTACCAACAGACTTGGTTCCAGCTGGAGTTTGCGCAGAGTACTGGGATGTTTAGGATTAATGAGGGGTTTAAGCTCGAGATGAAGGAACCGCTCAGCGCCATGGCTCATTCAACGGTAAGTTCACTATTCTCCAGGAGAAGGGGAGGGGGGTGCGGAATTGACTGGCTAATTGTGGCATCTACAGGTTTACCCAGAGCAATCTGCTATTGCTTCCGTGTGCTGGAACCCCAATGATAATTGTGGAGGATGGGCTACTGCGGGGGCTGCATGTGGGCTAGTAAGGGTCGAAGATGTCACGATATATAGCGAGTAAATTACTTTGATGTGAGAGGTTTAGCTGTGACAGTCGTGCGGCTTATTTATTAGGCTCACGGAGATGAGGCCCTGTCATAGATCGTATCCAGAAAAACCGTCATACACATAATAGTAATTTTAACCAATCCGCCCTAAACCTCCCAGTCTTGTATAACACCGTAAAAACTTGAGCAATTGAACCTGTCCTATATCGTTGGACTTTCCTGCCTTAGTAAGGTCAACTTAACCTTTTCCCTGCCTCACGAGGGGGAAAGGGGCTGTGTCTGCCCCGTTTCTAGAGAAGAGAATTTTGGGCTCACCCGGTTCAATTATTCGAGTTTTTACATACCGTCTCAGACTGCTGGCCAAATCACCATCCATGATTCGCGATCTTCTCTGGGGATCGTTATCTAATCAGATCAGAGGTGACTGGTAGTTCTGAAAGCCCTAATTAATAAGCGACCCCAGCAAACCCTCAAACGCACCCACACCTGAACACGATCATCCCAGCCTACACGGGAACTTTCCACCAGCAGCACCCACCAATTTCTCCGACGCAAAACTCACTAACTTCATCCCCCACCGTCCATCCCAATCTCTCACAACTAACCCACCAAGCAGCAAGTTGAAATGGCAAAAAGAGGGTATAATCCCCCTGCTCTCGTAATTTTCCCGGAAAGCTAATGAGATGAAATAAAGTCGTGGAGGTGCCGCCGGCAACAAGCTCAAGATGACCCTCGGTCTCCCCGTCGGCGCAGTGATGAACTGCTGCGACAACAGCGGTGCCCGCAACTTGTACATCATCTCCGTCAAGGGAATCGGTGCTCGTCTCAACCGTCTCCCCGCCGCCGGTGTTGGCGACATGGTTATGGCTACTGTGAAGAAGGGAAAGCCCGAGTTGCGCAAGAAGGTTATGCCGGCAGTTGTCGTGCGCCAGAGCAAGCCGTGGAGGAGGGCCGACGGTGTTTACCTATATTTCGAGGATAATGCTGGAGTGGTATGTACCTGCTCGGAGGAACCGATGTTTGGAGAAGAATAGAAGAATTAACGGTGGTGATGGTGGCGATGGTTAGATTGTCAATCCTAAGGGCGAAATGAAGGGATCCGCTATTACTGGCCCTGTTGGTAAAGAGGCAGCAGACTTGTGGCCTGTGAGCTACCCGCACTTCCCTCCTTCGTATCCTATGCTAATTCTCTGCTACCCCCAGCGTATTGCGTCAAATTCTGGTGTTGTCATGTAAACAAAAAAACAAAAACGGGATTTCTAAACCAAAAAAATAAAAGGTTGTTCGGTTCCTATGGGGTTCTTATTCGTCATTATCTCTCTTTTCTTCTTCCCCCCATTTCTCTTTACAGCTAGTTTTTCCCGGAGTCTATACTCTTTTTGTCATTGAGGGGCGGGGGCTATTGTGATGCTTGGGGAATAAACAAGGACATTGTCCCCGTGAAAGGGATTCGGTTGGCGAGGCGCGAAGATTGAACTTTGGTCGGGCTATATGATTTAGGGAGAAGGTGGACGACGACGAGATCAGATTCACAACATTCGCCCCCCCGGCACGTCGATAGCTCGCCCAAAACTCGTATCATACCCAATTGCAACCCCCCGGTTACATCCCAGAATCGATTACATATCATATCACCCTTCAGCTTAACCCATGTACACTACTCCCTTTCGTCCATTGTCCGTGGTGTGCTTCAGAACCTCATAGTTCCACTTCGCCTTAAATTCACGCATCTGACACAAAAACTTTCAATGTAGAATATACCGTACTATCGTACTGATTGGCGAATTATGCCCTTTTTAACTTTCTACTCGTAATATAAGTTTTTATGATACTACCGCTAAGTTAGTAGCTAAATATTATAGTTAGTTTAACCCAGATACCGGTGTGTCAAACTCCCATTAAGCGGGCTTTCACGTGGAATTGGTTTTTAGCCTGGACCCTTTTCTTGTGCAACCTGACAAGCTGGATGGAGGTCGACAAAACATCTTGCAACGGCGGTTGGGCAGGAGGGTGTCCACTCAGCTGGTTGGTACAAGTACAGTACCAGTAGTCGACTGGGTGAAGGCAACGGTGGCCATAGGGGAGGAGGTAAGCTGGGTTTGATTAGATGATTGGACTGCACATCCGACCATAGCGCTTGCACTCCAAATGCACTGACACCAAAAGACCTTCTCCTTCCTCTTCTCCTTCCCCGACCACCTCTCCTATCCCATCTTACCCAACACAGCTTTTCCCCCAAACCTCTATTTCCCTTCCTTCTTCTCTCATTTTCTACTTATCATACATGGCTGAAAGCCGGTGCGGGTACCTCTCACCAAAATGACGCTAAAAAACCTCCTAATAGTAATCCACCTAGACCTACTCCTCCCACTAGCCGTCTTCCTAAACCTATACCTATACTTCTACCCCGTCTTCCACTTCTGCGCCTTCACGCCTCAGCCGGACGGGAGCGAGGCACCCTTCCGCCTGCTAGCGTTAGCAGACCCACAACTTGAGGGCGACTCTACACTACAAAAGTACAAAACCGCCGAGTCAATAGCAGCAGCAGCAGCAACGGAAGGCACATCCTCCTCGTCATCCTCTCTATGGGACTACGTGCACCCCACCGACATCGGCCTCACCATCCGCGGACTGGGCAAGGTGCTGGACCTCTGGGGCAACGATCTCTATCTCCGCCATGTATTCCGTACCACCAGACAAATGCTGGTGCCCACGCACACGGTGGTGCTAGGCGACCTGCTGGGCTCGCAGTGGATCAGCGATGAGGAGTTCAAGATCCGCGGCGAGAGGTTTTGGCGCATCTTTGGCGGGAGGGAGGAAGGGGAGGGGAAAGTGACGAGTGAGGATGTGCAGCGATACGCTGGGAATATCGCCGCGGATGAGGAGGCCAGGGAGGTTTGGGGCAAGAAGGTGATTATCGTTCCCGGAAATCACGATATCGGATATGCCGGGGATATGGATTGGAACCGGATCATGCGGTTCGAGGAGATGTTTGGGGTTGTTAATTATATCGTTAACTTTACGCCTAATGCCTCCATCGCTGCTGGCAATACCACCACCACCCAGGAAGAACAATCACAAAACATCACCCCTCCCCCAACCCTCCGCCTGATAATCCTAAACTCCCTCCCACTAGATTCTCCAATCCTGGACGCCACGATACAAGACGCCTCATACGCACTCCTCGACCAAGCACTGGAGTCCAAATCCCCCTCGCTCCGCCAGTCCTCCCTCCTGCTCACCCACCTCCCCCTGCACAAGCCCGCGGGTCTCTGCGCCGACGCGCCGCTAGTAACGCACTACCCAGCCCACTACGGCGGCGGAATAAAGGAGCAGAACCACCTCTCCGAGGCCTCTAGCGAGCTGCTCCTCGAACACGCATTTGGCCTGCCCACCGGTGGCGATGATGGTGAGGACTCTAAAGCGAGGGAACGCGGTATGGTACTCACAGGACACGACCATGTCGGCTGCGACGTGCGCCACTCCTGGCTCGGCGGGGAAACGGGCTGGAATCAGAGCTCGTGGGAAGAGTGGCGGGAGAAGAAGGAGATGGCAAGGACTGAAGGCGTACGGGAGGTCACGGTGCGAAGCATGATGGGTGAATTCGGTGGGAATGCTGGGCTGGTGTCTGCTTGGTTTGACTTTGAAAGTGATTGTACGTCCTCCTCCTTCCCTCTCCACTCACTAACTAGCTTATCCACTACTGGACTAATATGTAATAAATAAAAAAAGCTTGGAAATTCGAATACCAAACCTGCAAACTTGGCATTCAGCACGTATGGTGGACCGTACATATTATTGACGTCATTGTCGCCATCGCGGGTGCCGTTCTATTCGTCGCGTACAAACGGGATGAGTTTAGGAATGCGGAGCAGGCGGCAAGGGTGCAGGAATTGATTGATAGGAGTAAGAAGGATGAGTAGGGGGAGCAGTATGGGGGAGAAAGAATTGAGATAAAAAGTATGGGTTGTTTTTTTTCCCCCCCCCATATCCTTTTAGAACACTCGCTTGCTTGCTTGCCCGGAGGGGGAAGAATAGGCTACGGTATTCCGTAGATGAGGATGAAAGGTCATTTTTGGAAGCAATAATTTGGTAGGGTGTTGGAGGGTAAAAAAAGTCATCACGAGAATGAATGAATGCAAAACGTACATCAAGGTTTTCCAGATAGAATTAAGTTAAATGTTAATGTTTCTAGTACAGTACCTACACACACTTACCTCCACTACCACTACTATTACCCGCTCTCCCACAAACTACAGTATGATAATTCCCTTTTAAAAATAAAATAAAAATAAAAAAAACTAAGAATGTACCTTTTTTTTTTGTCCCAACCAACCAATCACAAGTACTCGGGCGCAAATTAAAGATCCGGAAAAAGTGACAAACAAAATGTATGGTTGCAACACAGATATTTCAAGTCACTTTTTCCGGATCTTTAATTTGCGCCCGAGTATATTGTAAGTACAACAAACCCATTCCCAGCAAAAGAACAAGGATCGAAAAAAAAATTTCCTCCCCTTTCACCCCCCCACCACTTCACCTCACCTCCAACTCCCCATCATCCTCCCCTTCCGTCCCCCAATACCCATTCCTATTCCTATTCCCACTCCCATTCCCCTCCTCCTCCCCATCCTCCCCGTCCTCCCCCTCCTCTTCATCCTCCTCCTCCTCCTCCCCCCCAGCAACCTCAACCAAAAATCCCCCCACATCACCCACAACCCTCCAAGCCAAAACGCCACAATCCCTAAGTCCCAAATTTGCGACGGTACAGATTCCCTTATCCTGTCCTTCCACCTCCACCCACTCGCCGCCGCCGCCGCCAGCCTGCTGCTGCTGCACGGCGAGCACAATCTCGTCCGGCGAACCGGGGATTTTAAGACCCGAATCCAGGGCTTCCAGGTTTGCGGCGTTGATGCTGAGGTGGGCGTGGATTTGCGACTTTATCTGCGAGAGCGGGTCCGCTTCCTGGGCGTAGAGGAGGATGGTGGTTCGGTGGGATTTTAGGAGGAGGGTGTGGGTTTTTGGGGTTGGGGGGGTCTGGAATGAAGGGAATGAGGGAGGAATTGGTTAGCGTGGGAGGGATGTTGTGGTGGTAGGGGGGATGGGGGAGGAGGAAAAAGGAGAAGGGTACCTCGATTGTTGTCATTTTTGGTTTTTTTGATGGATTAGTGGGTGTTTGTGAGTTGGATGATGCTTCTTTTTGATTGTCTTTTTGGCGGTCGGTGGTGTACCCGGTATATGTGTGCTTGCGGGTTGGGTACGAGTGTGTGTGTGTGGTAAGTATGATAGCTAGGAAAGGAAGAAATCACGTAAAGGCTCGTTGACAGTCGTGTTGTGGTGTATGGTAGAAATCTCTTGGGATGGAAGGAGGATAAAGTGGGGAAACGTGGTAACTCTCCGTGGTGGGGTGAAGCTCTCCGTCCCTGCCAAGACTCAGGCTATGAGTGCGGCTGATAGGTATAACAGTCACGTGTCTTATCTACCGAACGCGCTGTGCAAATCAAAAGGCTCACCAAGTTTCTTGTCGTGCCCACGTGACCAATATATCAATTGACCTCATTTGTTCTCGAACACGCTGTTCCTTACATTCGGGGATTCATTATCGAGGCTCATTGTAGCCAGGTGCAACTGTACAGTACAGCCCCTCGCAAGAAATAGCATAATCTCCAATTTAATCACAATAGTGCAGCTCAAGATGGGTTTAAAAATCGAATTAAGCTTTCAACAGCGCCCATCAAAGAGAGAAAATACATTCTCTCAGTCTCTTAAAAACATTAACTCCAAGGCATCCCCGAGGTCTAAGGTAAACATAAACATAACTTTCCTGGCAGGCACCGGTGTGCTAGTGTTGACAGAATTCACTTGGGAAAGACGAAAAAGAGAAAAAAGAAGTGTGACTAATATAAAGTGGGATGGAATAAAGTAAACAAGAAAAAAAAGGAATAATCCAGTGGTAATGAAAGAAGAAAGGGGGGAGAAGAAAAACACTGCAGGAGAAGCATTCATACGACAGAAGCCCGCAAAGAATTGTCGGTCTCCCATCTCTACACTCTTTCCTCAAACGTGCGCCATATAAGCTCCACCCTCACCTTCATCTAATGATGATATTAAGACTTCCACCCGATGGACTCCCTTCAACTACTGTAGAAGGAAGAGAAAAGAATGAAGATAAAACAAGCAATCCATCCAAATTACGCCAAACATCAGAGGAAAGAAACTCTCGCATGTCAAAAAACCAAACGTTTAGCGCCAATTCTGCTTTCCAGGAAATGCCATACTCTCCTGCTCGTTTCCTTCTCTAATTTGACCCAATAGCATCGCGTTCTTACTGCTGATTCGAATGCTCCCACCGCTCGGTCCATTAATAGTCATTCTTCTTGCTCCCGTCTTGATGCCGTTGCTCTTAGGACTCAGCACCGTTGTTATACTTCCATTCTCCTTATCGCCTCGAGGCATTCTGCGCGCATGTCCGATCTTGAACAATCCGTTATCGGGGCTCAATTGGCTCGAGCAAGATGGGCTCCGCCGCTTGCCCACTGGCCTACAGACGGTGGACGACGCGATTGATTTCCGCATGGCGCTTTTGGATGGACGAGCGTGGGATCTCCAGGGCTTTGCCTCGTCTGATGAACTGAGATCACTTAAATCAGCGCTCGTCTTCACTTTGTTGATAGCCTGGTCGGTATCGAATGACCTTAATGGGGAGTCTGTGGGTAATGGGATCTCCGCAGGCGGAACCGCCGCCAATGATTCCCTGTTTTTCGACAAGAAACCTACTGCCAAACGGTTGTTCCTCGGCCTGATAGGCGGTTGCATGATCCCGGGTGCTTCCTCAGTGGTGAAATTTATTGCAGAGAATGATGGCTCAGTCTCAAGGGGTGCTACTAGGATTGACGACGAGTCCTCGTAGAGAATTGAAGGCTCCTCCAATCTCTTTCTTCTCGGTTCTTCTAAAGTGAACGACGAATCCTCAGTCTCATCCTGCCATCGCACACGCTTCTTCTTACCAAACTTGACAGCCTTTTTCGGGGTCTTGACCTTGATCGGCCGGGGCGAATATCGCACAGGCGAGGCAGAATGAATAATGCCGAGTTGAGGGAGCTGAGATGGCTTTGCTGGGGAAGCCATACTCAAGCTTACTCGGGGCAACTTCTTCTTCCTTGGCGAAGCAGGTCTGTATCCATCATAAGACTCGCTCGAAACCAGCTCCCCATTCGGCTTGATTACATGAGAAGCGGCATCAGATGCACTCCGCTGAACCTCGAATAAGGATTTCTTCGCCAACTCTAGCGCCTCTTCCTCCGTCACATTTGACTCGAGGATACGAGTTATCGTACCAACGGTCTCGAAGTGGGCCTTCGAAAGGGTGTGAACTATAGATGAAAAGTCCACATCAACTTCGGCAATCGCATGCAGGATATCTCTTTCAGCCGTCTTCCTTAGAAGATTAGCCTCACAGGTCAATGTAGCGACATCGATTTCTGTAACTCCATCATATGCTTGCAGACTCCGCAGACTATTTTGTAGGGCAGAATCGATGACTTTCTCCCAGTTAGGTCCCACAAGTTTTTGCTGAAGATACTGGTGGTTTCCGCGCAGATCGAGTATGACCTTCTGTGCCTCAGCACGCATCTTCAGCACACAGGCCGGGGGATCCTCAGTTTGATAGCTGTCAAAGGCCTGGTCAAAAGCGGCTATCCAGGCAGTCACCACCGACGTCCGTCTCTCCACCATCCTAAGGTTCTTGAGATCATTAATCCTTTCACACCTCATTTCCTTTGACTGTTCGAAAGCCGCTCTCAGCCTCTTCATCCCATCCTTGATTGAGTTCTCTTTGGCAGAACTCTGTCGAACAATCTTTTCCATCGCCTCCCTGGTAGAATCGCCCAACCGCTTCCTGAGCTCTTCCACCTCGTTTCGGAGTTCGTAGATCGCTTTCACATATTGACTAACATGCCTGTTGACGTTCATCGTGTTTCTGGAAATCTTGGTCTTGATATTCTTTGCTCGATCCGCGTATTTAAGGGTGTTATGGGTCTCCTCATAGTGCTGACTAGAGGGACTAACGCAAACAATCATGACCGTTTTGCAATTTCCGCCTAACGAGAACTTAAGCAATCGAGTGAGTTTAGAGTCTCGATAAGGGATATGGTTCGACTTGTGAGGATCACAAAGAGCGTTGATGCAGTTTCCCAGAGCTATTTGTACAATCAGCACAAGCATAAACAGGAATAAACCAAGTCGTGTATACTTACCAAGCAGGGACCGATTGATATTAGCACCTTCCAGTAGCCGGTCTCCTCGATTCTTGGTGACAGATGCACGCTCACTCCCGGCAAGATCAATAATTGACAACGTCGCCATTAGATGGTTCTCGGAGAGACCAGCAGTCTTAGGCTTCTGCAGAACGTTAATCTGTAAAACGGCGTGGGAACGAGATGAAGTGGCGTTTGCTTCTGTCGGTGACATTGTACGATTTTGGTTACCCATCAAAATCATATTCATGACCTGCTGGACGTTCTTTGGCTGGTGTGTTGATAGTCCTGCAACGGAGATATTCTGGCTCGAGTCCTCTCGAAGCTGCAACCCCATCTTGCTTCCACCTGGAACCAAAAGGTCTCGAATAGTCTCATTGTATATTTCGAGATACGAAAGTGTCAATTCGATTTCCTTTTCGTCTACCAGTAATCCGATTCTCTCGAATAACTCTGCGCAAGTAAGGAAAATTATCCCGGGGCGTTGTGGAGTTCCACTTTAAGTGAACAATCAAGTTAGCACAAAGGGAAGCCTAAGAGTGGGGGGCCTTCAAACCTGATGGTATGTGTCTTTCCGCATCCAGTAGCTCCATAAGCAAACACCGTAGCATTATATCCATCTAATACACTGTCCAGCAGCGATTTGGTTGTAGATTCATAAACGTCCTCTTGAGTAGCGTTCTCATCGAAAACCTTATCGAAGCCAAATCGCATATCCTTGACCCTCTTTCCCTGCGGAATTATCGTCTTCTGATACCGTGCTACAGGATTCCCTTCCGGGGGATCGAATACTCTGACAATCCAATCAGATTAGCTCGGATTGGAGTAGAAAGTGAGGGGTGGGGGGGCAACGCACAGTACACGATCATCTATAACTTTGACTACACTTCGAATACCTTTCCCCGTCAGCTTTGGAGGAGGCGCTGCAATAAGAGAGCCGTCGCCAAAAAATGATGGTGAATCCTCAATTCGTGTCCTGAAACATTCCGTTAGCTGTGAGAAACTTTTCATCCAGATACTAGGGTGGGGTAAACAAACACTTGAGCGGCTTCTCGAATACTGAACGGACGGACCCGGACTAGAAGGAATAAATTAAGGTTAGCGAATTTCTGGATAAATAAATGTGTTCATGGAGATATCCCACCAGTCACCGAAATCGAAGACTTTTCAAACATTCTGTCGTTCAGAGGAAACTGAGAAAAAAAGAAAGGAGTGACAAAACAGAACTGTGGTTTCCTGTATTTTCAAACTACACAAACAACTTGATCGATTGTTGGTTGGAAAGTGTGGTTGTTTTTCGTTGCCAATTGGTGAATGTTTTTTCGGGGGGGGGAGGGGGTGAAGGATTGACGGGGGAATGAAAGATCGGAAAGTAGGAGAGTGAGGGAAGTTGAAGCTTTTGACTCTTTGAAAGGCCACACTTGCTGTTTGTTTAGGGTAGCCAAGGCGCGTGGGAAACCCTGCAGAATGCGTTGCCGCAGCAACTGCCAGTCTCTCGACACTGTTGGCACATCACTCGCCACTGCTCCCGCCACAACAAGGTGTACCGGTAAAGTTATGATAGCTTACCGTAAATTGGTGTCAAGGGAAGGATCACGCATGCCAGATTTCCGCATGCAATCTCACTGCTCTGGTGGTGGTCGGTTGCGGCTTCTTCCGTTGGATAGTGACCTTTTAAATCTGACTTTATGGCGAGGGCCGATCATGATAAATCACTCACTTTAAATAGCTCGACAACACAACAAACAAGGCTTGATGCAACCAACCAAAGCCCCCTCGATGACTGGGATAGATGAGTGTCACGATCGATATCGTGGCTGCAATCCACTCTTCTCGAGACTTTCAACTACTGTATCATACATAATATGAGTATGATATTCCAAAACATCTCACTGGGCAGCCCTACCCGCACTTCCCAGGAACTCCCGAAACCAAGCAACCAACCGACCGGTCCAATGACTCCCTGTTTACAAAAAATATGTATATAAAAATCATGACTCTCGTCCCACCAAAAAAAACAAAAAAAACAAATAGGAAGTCCAAAGCGTCAACAAAAAAAATATGAACAGTGTTCGGAAGCTGGGATTCTTACATGGTTGCCCACCGTAATGCTAACCGGTCGATGCATTGCTTGTTTGCCGCAGAGCGAACAGGATGCGATTTTTTGAATGCTCTATGGGCTGAGAATTCTTTTAATGGGCGCTTATTGCACCCTGCGCACCAGGAGACAGTAGGTTAGGTGAGGATCACAGCCTGTTCCTGCGTCGTGGGATTCCGCAATGGCGAGGATCAGGAAGCCTTTGCAGCTTGACTGGTTGGGATTTGTTTGTCGTGCCATATTTTCTGCTGGAATCTCGCGACGCTGGAATAGACCGTATTGTAAATCAGGGTTTCACAACAGTGGGTCTTTGAGGGCCAAGAAGAGCAAAGGGTATAGGTATCCGTTGCCCAGGCCAGCCCATTAGGAAGAAGAGATAACAGGAAAAAAGTTAAGGACAAAAAAAAAGCCAACTCCCACCAAAAATAAAGAGAAGACGTGAGTGATTTACAAGGAAAAAGGGAAAAGGTTTGGCTCACATAAAAATTGAATAGGAAAACGGCCCCTGGCATGAGTGCTCTGGGAAGGAAGGAAAAATAACAAAACACATACAAAGAAGAAGAGTGGTATGATTGACAAGAAAACGCCTCAGTCCCAATATCCAGCCAACCGCTTTTATACCCTCAGCCCTACTTCGATACCGGCTATGCCCAACCAAGGAAAGAACATGCTATGATTTTGTGCTATGATTTAAGAACGATAGAAGGAACGCTAGAAAGGCAAGGGGACAAAAAAAAAAAAAGAGTAGAAACACGATTTATTCATCGCGATAGAACTTCCGGAAGATAAGATGAAGGAGCAAGTTTACATTAAACTTGATCGTACCATCACACACCACTAGGAACTGGTTGTTGTGGAATTGCTTCTGGAGGGGCGTTAGTTTCCATATGACTTATGCTTGCGTTTTTGGAGTAATGTACCTGTAGTAGATCGTCCAACAAGACATCCGCGCTCGCCCCAGGAATCATCATACTACCATTGCTGGCTTCGATATGGAAAACACCGATTACCTCTGAGGAGATAGTGAAGCCAACTTTATCCCATTTCCTCTCTGGAAAGCCTGACAAACTCACCAACACGCCTTTATCCGCCAATCCTCTTGCATTATATTTGAAGGATCCAAATTCAGGCACCCGGCCAGATTTCTGGAGTTCGCGCATATGAAAGTACTGCCGAGTGAAAGGTAGGACAACCTTCTTTTTCCCCTTCTTGGTTTGGAGTGTGACCATCGCTTGTTCGATATAGTCATTGTAGCTCTGAAGCTGGCCCTCTAGATAGACGGCCTTCTCGTTTAAGTGTGCAAGAGTTAATTTGACACCTTCAACTTCTCTGGCTCGTTGGACTCGGCGCCTGTGCTTCGTTCGGATATCGAGCGCAATGGCATTTAAAAGGTCCTGGTACTGGTTCTTGCGAGTGATTTTCCCGGTCGATTCTAGCCGGATTATGCATTCCAAGGAAGTTCTCTTGAGCTCTCCGTATGTCATGCTGTGGGTTGTGTTAGTGCTATGATATGATCAGGGAGGAAAAAACCCACGAATTGATGTCACAGAGGGTTGTCGCGTCTGCATAAGCGTTCTTCTTCTTTCCGGTTTGTGCTCGCTCTTCCTCCAAGAGCATCTCCCACCGTTCTTCATCTTCAGCAGTGATGGGCTTTACGAGAATTTCCATAAGGTTTGAACCGGTTTGTACACGGATGATGTAAAGAATGCAGCGTTTGGTTTCAACGAATAGTGCATTAACCTCGCTATCCGGATCTTCAATCTTCTGAAAGTGAGGGTCGAGGTGGAGCCCAATCTCAGTATTGCCGACATTCTTCAGCTCGGCTTCCGAAGTCTTGACACTCCCGAGCTCGCTGATAATGACCCTCATCTGATCTTCCTTGCTAGGCGCAATGGATTCGATATCCTGAGCGATCAAGCGATGGATGGTGAAGATGTCCGACATCTTGATATAAAGGGTGGGTTTCTCTTTGCTTGTGAGATCTTCAAACTCGTCCATGTCGAAACGCGTCTTTAGGTTAGGAACGCCGACGATTGTCCTGAAGATGCTTTTCATCCGGCTAACCGCCTCTGGGATATGGTGATTGAGAGGCTGTAAGAAGAGATTGGCTTGTGCAAAGAGACGTCCGCTGGAGATTTGATTCAAGAGCTTCCCAAGTTCAGCAAGATTTTTCTTCTGCATTGGAGTCGGGGCTTTTTCGATAACACCATAGCTCTCGGGAGCAACCACCGCAGGGCCCCAATACTTTTGGTAAATGAAATTCTCAACAATTTGCAAAATCGTTTCCTCGTTTTCATCGGGGAACCGCTCCGTGAGGGCTTTAACAGATTGCTGGGCGATATATCGTATGCCGTACGGCATGAGATTGAGATTGTCTTCAAGAGAGCTTATGAAGTCGTAAGCGAGATTCCTCAGAGCGGAGAGATGAGCAACGAAGGTCTCCCGGGTTTCTTGGTCCTTGATTGCTATGTCACGACCAACGTTTGGATCACGTTTGGATCTTTTACCGGTTCGGAGTTCCTCGTTGTTGATGGAGGATAAATAAATTTGTTGGGGATCGCATTCGAGGTCAAGCTCCTCGTTCTCGATGAATTCCTCCCTAACTAGGGTTCCAAGGACGTGTCTCATGAATTTTCTATCCCTTGGCGATCGAATGTAATTCATGGCCAGCTTCATCCAGAAGAAATTGACTCTTAGGTACTCCTCCGGGCGGCTACAGTTGTTTACCTCTTCTTCGATACTCTTTGCAATTAGCTTCAATAGGTAGTACTCCTCGCGCCTCTTCTGAGCATATCCGAAAACACCCATCACTAAATTTTCGATTTTCTTTAGCTCTTGATCAGGCGTATTTTGCTCTCGAACTCGTTTGAATAACCTAGTGAGGTATAATGGCTGGGTCTGAAGGGCAAAGAACATTTGCTGGTAACGCTCAAGCCTCTTGCGAGAGTTGTTGTTGAGGGCTTTGAGGTCAAAGGGATCGGAGCTAGCTATTGCTGTGTTGCTGAGTAGGTTTCCGACATGGCCGGTAAATCGCTTTTGGTGCTTGACGATCTCGTCCAGAGTGATCTTATTCTTGACGAGCAAGGCAATTTTAATGTCAAGCTGACTAACGTAGGCTTCGGCCAGCTCATTGGCTCGGACGTGCTGGACAACGTTCTTTCGAAGGGTTTCGAATTCGATTTCTTCATCGAAATCGAAATCGCTATCATTGAGAAGATGGACAAAGTTCTTCACGGTCCCGACTGGTGGATTCTTACCGCCCACTGGGGAAGCGTAAGTATGAGTGTGTGAAGTGTAAGGATAGCGAAAGGCACTTACTCAGCGATTTATAGGCCTCCCCTTGCTGCTTTGCTCGAACGAAACTCTGAATCTTCACAACCTTTTCCATATTTTCCTTAAAATGCTTCAGTTTCCCGAAAAACTCTTTCCTCTGTAAAAAGCCTCGTGCTGCGGCCTGAAGTTCAATAATGGTATCCTCTTCGTCTTGAACCGCTAGAATGATGTCGTCCACATAGTTTCTGACCAGAGCGCCCCGGATCGCGGCTTGCGTTTCAATGATTGAATCCATCTCGGAAAATAGTTCGTCCAGGAATCGCCCTTGCCGCTGGCGGAATAGGAATCCACGAGCGTGTGCCTGGGTATCAGTGATACTGTCAACCTCATTATCGAGGGCATCCAGGATATCCGAGACCGCCCAGCGTTGGAGGGTGCCCCGAGCTCTCGATTGTAAATCAACAATTCCTTCGACTTGGGCATCCAGCTCATCTAGTATAGCATCAAAGGCGCTCCTGGCCAGGGCACCTCGGACATGGGCTTGGAGTTCTATCACATCCTCAGTGGCCTCCTCAAGGCGCTCTAGCTTCCGCCGATATTCCCCTCTGATGAGGTTTGCTCTTCCGATAGCCTGTAGTCTGGTCCATAATTCCGTGTTGGCATCAAGGGCTGCCTTGTCTGCGCTGAAATTCTGACGAACCATATAGCCTCTAATGGCGGCCTGGAGGTATGGGAGGACGCTATCCTCGGCGTGGAGGGTTCCTTGGTCTCTCTCCATATTTTTCCTGACTAATGCACCCCGAGCGGCGGCCTGTAGTGCTGAAACCGTGGTCTCTGCTTCCTTCAATGCTGCGAGGTCTCGCTGGATGGCTTTCCTCACAAGCATGCCTCGGGCACCGGCCATCATTCTGGTGAGAGAATCATCGGCTTTCCCTAAATTTTCAGCATCCTTTGAAATTGCTTTCCGCACCAATTTCCCTCGGATGGCCCCTTGTAATGCTGTAACTGCTTTCCCGGTATCATTCAAGTCGCCAAGTAGGCGGTCCTTCTTCCTCCGCGCCAACACTCCACGGATCGCGGATTGTACATTGGTGATTCCTTGTTCGTTTTCGAAAACATTGTCCATCTTGGCAGCGAGGCTCATTCGCAGCAACGCGCCTCTGGCTCTTGCTTGGAGATCCACGACATCATCCTCATTCTCATACACGTCACCCATCTGAGCACCAAGTTTCGCTCTCAAGAGCATACCCCTTGCCGCGGCTTGTAGCTCTATGATTCCAATCATTGCTAGTTCCAGCTCCATCCTTTGTTTCCTGAACTTTTCCCTTAATTTTTTCCCCCGGTATCGGGCCTGAAGTCGTATAATCAATCTCTCATGGCTCGTAAAGTGTCGCAGCTGGCGTAATATGGCTTGTCGAATGAGGTAACCTCTGGTGTGTGCCTGTACGTTCTTGGCCCATTTGGCCATATCTGCCTTGTATCCAAATGCGATACGGGCAAACATTCCTCTGACGAGAGCCTGCAATTCCGTGAGAGAGTCCTCCGAATCCCAAAGGAGTTCCATATGCTGGCCCAACCTGTTGCGGACCAAAAACCCTCTGCATATTCTTTGAAGATCGATTATGTCTGGTTCCACCTCTTTCAGTTCCCTTTCGATCCTGTCCTCTTCCGATTCGACGGGTTCCAGTTCCGGTTCCGCATCGCCAAAATGTTTGTTTACGCCGCGGAAGGAAGGAAGACTGACTCCAGCCATATCAAGGCCTCGCTGGGTATTTTGAATTTCGGCCTCCGTGAACTCAAGTTTTCCAACAAGATTACCAATAGAATTATCCGTAAGACCAAGGCGAATAAGGAGATAGGAGAGCGCATGTAGACAGTAAATTACTTTGGGAATATTCTTTTTGTTGTAAAGATCGGTGAGTTCGAATATAAAGATCTATGATGCAGTTAGCCGGTGATGGTAAGTGTATGAGAGGACCGAGAGAGGGGCAATACATCTGGAAGCTCGACTCTCTTGAGGAATTTGAAGAAGCGGTCTATGTTGTCCGAATGGCGAAATTGTAGCTTTCTCGCTTCAAATATTCTGGGTACCAACTCAGGCGCAAATACCCGTACTAACTTTGCAAGGGTCACACCATCCCTCAATGCTTCTTCCAGCTCGACAACTGGGGGGATTGGTTCGCCAATGCAGTTTTCCAACCATCTGTTCGAGAACCAAGTAAGCTAAGCACGCGGGGCCAAATTTTATACGGGGCTTACTCTTTGGCTTCGCCAATGTGACACAAGTACTCGTAAGCTTGGATATACTGCCGCCGCTTGTCCATCCAATTCATTCTCTCCCAGCTGGTCAAGTTATCGGTATTTGCTCTTTGCAGCCGCTTCCGACCATACATCCCCGCCACATCCTGCCCGGCATCAATGGCAAACTCCTGATTGGCGCCTTCATTCTTTATTCGGGATAAAGTGCGAAAGTGGGAGACACTGCTATTACGCAGTGAGTCGATATCACTTTCTTTGAGAGAGGTAGTGCCGGAAATTATGGATTGTCGAAAGGACGAATTATAAGGCGTTGGGGTGGGTAGAGGTCGTTGTAACGATCTTGGCGAGCCTGGAGCATTGCTTTGGGGTGATCCAGGGACACTGGGCGGGGGATGGCTATTACCACGGGTGTGGCGTGAGCCCGAGGGGGAGAAGTTTGTTGTTCCGGTGGGGGGTCTTGGAGGGGTCGTGGGAATAGAGTTTGTGGTGTATGAGGAAACCATGGGTGACATATTAGCACCAAGAGACATTGTGTGTTTGTGCTTCGTAGAACCCTCCCGAGACTCGACGGAGCCGAAACGGGAGGAGTTTGATGTTGTCGAGCTAACAGTTGTCGAGCGGGAAGAGGGAAAAGAGAAGGCTGTGGAGGTGAGGGATATGGTTGAAGCGTTTGATGGCTGTCGTCTGTGTGGCGACGAGTTTGCGTATAGAGACATTGCAAAGAGAGTGAATAGCGCAAGGTGATGGGCTTGCACCGATAGCAATGGAGGTATGAGGGTATAGCGATAAAGAGAGGAATACGAGGGGGAGGGGGACAAAGAGCGAGGTGACGATGGTGACAGTGGTGGGAGGAAGTTGTTGGCGTAGTTTGGGGGGGGGGGGTATTAGAGCAGGCCGATAAAGGTCTCGGTAGTAAACAAATAATAAATGTGGCCAGTGCGCATCCGGGCACAAGCACACGGGGAAGGGGCTTACGGTACTTTTGCGTAGAAAAGGGACCGACAAACTAGCTCAGGGCAGGAACGGGCGAGGGTTGGGGGGAGATTGGATGGGGGATGGGGGGGGGGGAGCCATAAGGGCTTTTTAGTCAAGCTTCTCTATGAAGGGAGAGGAAAAATTCTGTAGGGCATCTTGTTGTCTTGTGATGCAAGCCGGTACCACTTCGAACGCAACTTTTCTGCGGGTCAGTTACAAGAGACGAATGTGAAGTGTTGTTGTCTAGCGGGCCTTGGTAAACAATCTTCCTCATTGGGTGTAGGGTTGGTTGGTTGCTAGTGTGAAGCAGATTGAGCTGAACTGCCAACCAAGAGTCGAAGCAGGCAGCACTCCTCGCTTGCATTACCCTTGAAAGAGGATCATTTGATGCTGCTTATATAATACACCACTCGGGTACTACGGTACTCGCACAAGCTGGCTACCGTATCATACCAGTACCGTACTAGTACTCGAGTATCGTGCATAGCATACTCGAGGAGAGGAGAGGAAAGTAAATACCGTACGTTTCCCTGCTGGCAGTCTACCCGTCAGTTACCGGTACCTGTGGCATGTACCGGTAAGCCCTCGAGCACGATACCGGTACTCGCACCACAACCTCTCACAGAGAAGATTATCTTTGACCTTATCAGATGAGCGGATCCCTCGCCGTCGAAAATTGCCCCACCAACAACCCCCCCCCCTACGAGTACAATACCTACAATACCCGTTATGAGAGAAATCTTCCCGATCCCCGCTAACCTCCTTTTCCTTTTTTTCTTTACAAAATTTTCCCTAACCCTGGCTTGAGTGTGTCTTTCTTCCTTCTCTCTTCCCTTCCTTCTTTTCTCTCCCTTTCCTTCTTCTTCTTCTTCTTCTTCTCTCTCTTGGACTGCAATGCCGGTATCCCTTGCTCAATCGACTTCCCTTTCTCTCCCGCCTGATTGATTGCAAGTAATCATCTTCCATCTTCCTCCAAGTTATCTTGCAACCGCCGCTCCTTACACTTCCTTCAAAATGTCCTCTACGGCAGTGAACATTGAACCCCTTGACTACTCAACCGCTCTGAACGTTCTGGAGCGCGAATATGAGAGAGATGGCTTAAATGTCCGTTCTCTCCTTGATACCTCCAAGCGTGGGGGCTTAACGTAAGTTCTATATTTCCTTCCTCATTCCTCCCCCTTGTCTCCCTCCGAGTTGAGTGAATTTTTCTCTGATTCCCTGTCGTTTTACGAGGTAGATACAACGATTTTATCGTCCTTCCCGGTTATATTGGATTTCCAGCATCCGATGTGACTCTCGATTCAAAGATAACTAAGCGGATTTGGCTCAAACTCCCGCTAGTTTCTTCTCCGATGGACACTGTAACTGAGGAACAGATGGCCATTTTCATGGCACTTCTTGGCGGTATCGGTGTCATTCACCACAATTGCACTGCTGAGGACCAAGCCGAGATGGTGAGGAAGGTCAAAAAGTACGAGAACGGCTTCATTTTGGACCCCGTTGTCATGGGTCCCAAGAACACTGTCGGAGATGTTAGAGAAGTCAAAGCGAAGCAAGGATTCGCTGGAATTCCTATTACTGGTAAGGAACCCATTTTTCTTTATCAATTGCTTTCCAACGGGCTTCATATGATGATTAAAGTCTATTATAACTTTCGTTCAACCGTATCGACGTACATCTCGTGTGGAGAACTGAAATTATCTGATCTCGCCCTCTTTCAATATTTCTGCCTTCACTCATGTGGGATTTATTGCTAATACTAGGCCTACTCTAGAGGACGGTCATCTTCACTCGAAGCTTATCGGTATCGTCACCATGCGTGACATTCAATTCCACAAAGATAACACTACCGCTCTTTCGGAGGTTATGACCACCGAGCTTCTTACCGCTCCGGAAGGGATTGACTTGCGCGAAGCTAACGGAATCCTTCGCGCTTCAAAGAAGGGAAAGCTTCCAATCGTTGACAAGGCCGGTAATCTTACCGCCCTCCTCTCCCGTTCTGATCTGATGAAGAACCTTCACTTTCCTCTCGCCTCCAAGCGCCCCCATAGCAAGCAATTGCTATGCGCTGCGGCCATTGGCACCCGCGAGGACGACAAGGCTAGATTGAGAAAGCTTGCCGAGGCTGGCTTGGACATTGTGGTCTTGGATAGCTCCCAGGGTAACAGCATGTACCAAATTTCCATGATCAAGTGGATCAAAAAGGAGTTCCCCAACATTGATGTCATTGCCGGAAACATTGTTACCAGAGAGCAGGCTGCGAACCTGATTGCTGCCGGTGCCGATGGTCTTCGCATTGGTATGGGGTCTGGGTCGGCCTGCATTACTCAGGAGGTCATGGCAGTTGGGCGCCCCCAGGCAGCTGCTGTTTATAGCATTTGTGAGTTTGCCAACCGTTTTGGTGTTCCTTGCATAGCGGACGGAGGCATCCAGAACGTTGGTCACATAGTCAAGGGTCTTGCTCTGGGCGCCAGCACTGTCATGATGGGCGGTCTCTTGGCTGGAACGACTGAGTCACCTGGCAAGTACTTCTTGAGCTCTGAGGGCAAGCTTGTCAAAGCCTACCGTGGAATGGGCAGTATTGATGCGATGGAGAGCATGAGGACGGGGGATAATGCCGCCACTGGAAGATATTTCTCTGAGGGTGACAAGATCAGGGTTGCTCAGGGAGTAAGGTACGTAGTGAGGTTTCTTTATTGTTGATACCGGATTATAGCTGACTGAATATAGTGGCTCTGTTTTGGACCGTGGCTCGGTAACAAAGTTTGTCCCATACCTTCAAGCTGGCATTCAACACTCTTTCCAAGATATTGGGGTTCAGAATGTTTCCGAGCTTCAACGGGGCGTTGAAGACGGTGTTGTCCGCTTCGAAATCAGAACCGTCTCCGCTCAGGCCGAAGGAAATGTTCATGGATTACATGATTTCAACAAGAAACTGTACTCGTAGACTGTGTTTATCATGTTTTCCCATAGCCTTTTCATTTGGGTTTTACGGTGTATGTCTGGTGGGATCAAAAGTTCTGTATTTTTTTTTTCTTTTTCAAGAAGGGTGGCGATTGAATGGAAATGTTATTTTATCCCTCTGAGTTATATTCAGCGGATGAATATGACGCTTCCTATTCTCAAGACTCGGGCAAAAGAAAGGCCGATGTGGCCACTTGAAGGTTGTTTTTGCCGCGACGGGGTTTGGGTATAATAAAAGGAAATTTATACATAGATACTTGCGGTTTCACGTGACTGCACAGGTTAAGCCTCATATCGCGCTCTAATAGAGCACTGAGCCCCATCCAGTATTGCAGTGTTTTAGCTTGGGAGTATGTGTATTAAAAATGCAACTGCATCTTGGCTCTGGGGATGATTGAGCTTATTCTTACTTGTACAGTACTGGTTTCTTGCACTCTAACTAAGGCTTTCATGAATCCTATCCAAGCTCATTTGGGTTTGCGGGTACTCATTCGAGTGAAACGACCGATCCTGCGGTGTTTTCTCCCCCGTTAGTCTTGAGTTGGATGTTCGCTGCCCCCCCCCCCACCTGGCTGCTATTATGACCCGCTATTTCTCTGCGGAGATAAAAATAACTGGGGTGTTGAACCGATGGTCGTCGATCTCCAGCTAGTCTAGTTTCTTTCACAATATTATGGTCCATGCCAGTCTGTTCATAAGGAGTAGCGAGGGTGGTTGGTCAAGTAACGAGGTTTCCTGTGTCTACGGGGGGGGGGGGCTACCGTAGGGGCATTCTCCATTCCACCTTGTTGACATGGGGGGAAGGGTTGGCGGATGCTGGGCCCGGTGCGGTAAGAATGCTAGGAGAGCCAGTCCCAGGTTGGGTGAAACGAAGCCATACTGCATACATTGTTAAGGCTAAAAATGAACTTTGTTTTGCTTGTACGAGTAATTGTGTTTTAGGAGCGTATCGTAGTTTTTTAGTGTAGTACTGTATAGGGCGGTGGCGGCGGTCCAAGACATGCTAAAGCGGAGGGAGGGAGGGAGGGAGGGATAAGCGGGTGGTCGATGCATCCCCAGCCGAGGAACGGTCTTTTATAAATAAATAGATAAATAAATAAACCCTTCTGGGCCCCCCCCCCCCCATCATGGATAATCCTTGAGGCGGATTGCAGGACCGTAAGTGACCGGACTATCTAACTGTCTCGTGCGTTCCATCGGATTGGAGTAAATGAATTCTTCCGGCGGCGCGCTCGAGATCATCATGTGTGGGCGAGTGAGAGGCCGTGATTCCTCGGTTGTTGTGTGTGGTCGTAAAACTAATGGTTTCCTGCGTTGTTTGGGGGGGGATCGCAAACCAGGAAGAAGTGGGATGGGGTAGTTAAGTGTGATACTTTAGGTTTGGGTGGCTGGATGGCTGGCTGGCTGGTGTTATTGTGAGTTGTGAGTTTTTTTTAGTTTTTTTTTTTGGGGGGGGGTGTCTGGCGGTTGCATGTTCTCCCTCCTCCGTTGAGCGGGAGGTCGGATCATACTGTCAAGTGGGGACGGTGATTGGTAAAAAAGCGAGAGGTTTTCTCTGCTCCTATGCTCCTCTGCTAATTTGTCTTGTGAGAGAATTATTAAGTGAAGTGCTGAAATGATCTTGTTCCAGTTTTGTTCATGAATTATCACTCGTTGGAGGGGTTCAGAGGGGTTGCCTTTTTTTTATATCTTTTTTTATAAAAAAAAACCAGACAGGGTCGAAACACCGAAATTACTATGGTTTTCGAGGAATTATAGTTCTATAGATATCTCGAAACTGGGGGGGGTTTTTTTTTGTAAAATTTTCGAAATTTCTTTCGGCATGTCTGGGTGTATGATATGATATATATTTATTTCGGGCTTTTTTGTCTGGAGTTTGTACAGTAACAGAGTTGTAAGTAGGTAGGTTGGATCTCTCGCATGCCGTAAAGAAAACCCTCGCCTTGGTAGGTATGATATCGTACGTATCGTTGCGACATAGGGACAGCGCGGAAGAAGAAGAAAAAGAAGAAAAGAACTATAACTTAGTGCGATGGCAAGTGGCTCTAAGCCCGACGGCGCGACATGAAGGAACGGTGGACTAGTTAGTTGGCTGCTCCCCTCTCCCACGGCTAGCCAAGGGCAGGCGAAGAGGGGTAATTTATCCATCTAATCACCATGATATAACAACCCCGTAAGACCCCCGAAACTCAGCGGACTCTAAAGAAATGGGGTAATCTAGCAAATGGTAAAACCCTGGCGGTCACCGGCGATCTGGGGGGGGGGGGGTCCGTGTATATGTCCCATGGTCCTCCATGATCCCGAGAGCCTATGCCCTGCCGGTGTGCTAGGTCCTGTATGTCTAAGGACAAATGGTATGGAAGAAACATCATGAAACCGGAAACTGGATACCGAATGTCAAATGGTGATGGGTATCAATAAAACTACTTGTAGCATGATACCCTATACCTAGCGGGATAGGATGCGAAAACAACAACACACAAAGTTACTGAGTTCCTAACACAAAGCCATGTGCCCAGGGCCGGGGATCTCCTAGCAACACATCCTCCTATCCACATAGAATACCAGATTATCAACATATCCGTACAATTACACAACCGTATGCCCTATAAACAATCCAAACACATATAAGAGACGAGGTTGAGAGATCCCACAAAGAAAGTTCTATAACTATATAATTATTAATACACCACAACTTGGACCCAATTCTATCAAGTGAAGCAGTAGAGAAATGCAAGAGCAATAAGAAAGAGGAGATTACGCATGAAAAACCAACGGACTCTGGAATGCGAATAAGGAAAAAAAGGTAAAATTGGGAAGAAGAGAAGTAAATTGTACTTTATATATATATCAGGCCTGATAGCATACGCTACGCTTGCTCACTTGATATATTCCCGTTACGAAGATGCGGTGATGTCCGGAACACAATCTCGGTTTTCTGGGAGGTGGGGACGAGGATGAGGGGGGAGATTAGGAACAGTCCTAAAGCGTCTGCAGATGTTGTAAAAGGGGCACGTGGCTAGATTCGAAGACGCCGGAAGTGGCCCTACCTTCAAGATCTTATACTATGTTGGGGGTTGCACCCCTTTGGGCATTGAGTTGCTTCGTTCTCTTCCATCCGGGTAGTGGACGCCTTCGAGGGCCGGCTCAGAAGAGAGGGCCTGACTCATCAGAGCTAACATCTTCTACCCCCAACAGTAGCTGCGTGGCTCCATTATGCCTAGTATAGAGAGCCCACCAGAGAGGTGTTTGACCATCGTTGTCTGGTCTATCGGGGCTAACGTCTTCCCGTTCCAACAGTATCTTAACTACTCTAGTACGCCCATTCGCAGCGGCCCACGAGAGAGGTGTTCGACCATCGTTGTCAGGCTTATCGGGGCTAACGTCTTCCCGCTCTAACAGTAGCTTCACTACTCCATCTTGCCCGAGTTCGGCGGCACACGAAAGAGGTGTTCTGCCATCGCTGCCAGAGACATCCGGGTTAACGTCTTCCCGTCCCAACAATAGCTTAACTACTTCATCACGCCCGAGGCTGGCGGCCACCAGGAGAGGTATTCTGCCATGGCTGTCTGGCCCATCGGGGCTAACGTCTTCCTGTTCCAACAGTAACTTCACTGCTCCATCACGCCCAGCCCAAGCGGCCCACCAGAGAGGTGTCCTGCCATCGTTGTCCGACCTATCGGGGCTAACGTCTTCCTGTTCCAACAGCAGCTTCATTACTCCATTACGCCCAGACGTGGCGGCGTGCGCGAGAGGTGTTTGGCCCTTGATGTCTGGCCTATCGGGGCTAACGTCTGCCTGTTCCAATAGTAGCTTGACTACTCCATCATGACCATTTGCAGCGGCCCACGAGAAAGGTGTTCGGCCATAGTTGTCTGGTCTATCAGAACTAACGTCTTCCTGTTCCAATAGTAACTTTACTACTTCATCATACCCATTTGCAGCGGCCCCCGAGAAAGGTGTTCGGCCATAGTTGTCTGGTCTATCGGGGCTAACGCCCTCCTGTTCTAATAGTAGCTTCACTACTCTACCATGCCCATTTGCGGCGGCCCACCGGAGAGGCGTCGCGCCATCGTTGTCTGATCTACCGGGGCTAACGTCACCCTGTTCCAATAGTAGCTTCACAACTCCATCATGTCCGCCCTTGGCGGCCCACATGAGCGGTGTTTCGCCATGATGGTCAGGTTCGTCAGGGTTGAAGTATTTCCATCCAAATAGCGCACTCGCTACTTGCCAAACTCTTCCCAACTGGCCGCCTGTGCTCTTGGGATTAACACATAGCTGACCGAGAAAGAGCCTGACTACCCCTTCGTGGCCACGCCCAGCAGCCCAAGAGAATGCTGTTCGACCGGGCTCACTATGCGGTATATCAGGTTGAGTATCTTTCAGTTGCAACAGTAATTTTACTACTTCTTGCCGCCCACACCTCGCAGCCCACATGAGTGGCGTCAGACCCGCATCATCTCTTTCGTTGATATCCCATCTCTTTGTTCTTATCAAATCAATGGCAACTTCGACAATGCCGAAATATGAAACGCAGTGTAGCGCAGAAAATGGCCTTCGGCTATCAAATTCCTTCATGGTAGCTGACCTCCAAAGTGTATTACTACAGCTATTAGTATTATTATTATAATACCTCCAAAGTAAAACGGCAGATATGTGATTCTTGTATTGATCGAGAAAGTTGAGCGCAAGGTATCTCGAGCAATCTGAGAGCTCCATTCGCATATGAGTTCCCCAGTATAAAGAAGAATACTCGAGGAGAGGTGGGCCTCGGATGTCCTGATAGGGGAAAGCAGGAAGATCCTTGATGGATTTGAAATTGAGATATGTCAAACAAGTCTCCGATATTACCGAGTGAGGTCTGTAAAATAAGTCGGCATGGCGAGAAAGATGCTCTTTTAGCGTGAAATGGATAAGCCTAATAGTAGAGGACTCTTTATCGACGGTAGCAAGTCCTTGACAGCAGGCCAGTACTGTTCGGATTGAAGGCACATTGTTGGAATTAATATCGGTTGATCCTATCTCCACCGCTAGGGCGTGACAAATCTCATCCACCTCCAACAGCCGTTCGGAATGCGAAATCCACATCAGAGTGGCCATCCCGAGTGTTGCTCTATTTCCTTCCTGTGCCTTTATCCGGCCTATTGTTGCATCGTAGGCATCGCCCAAGCCCAAGCCATTTGTCATTGCGTCGAGCTTCTCTCGCCTCAGATGGAGTGTGGGTTCCTGTAGGATCGCCTTGATGTTTAAAAATACCAGTATGAATCTGTCACAGATCTGTCAGCTCATAACCTTACACCTCTTTGCCAGAGTCCTTGCTCGCTACTTACATTTCCGAAATGGTCTCGGGAATGATCCTTATAATGTCCTCCTCCAGGCTTTTGTCCATCGCATCCGGTGTTGTATCCTCCTTCAGTTTTGCTCGGAGGAATCGAACGATATCATCCTTCATGGGTGTGATTGACACAGCCACTGTCCTCCCAGCAAGGTGTTTTTCCACCTCATCCCGGATATGCAACCTTGCTGCCAGAAATAGGCGAGCGCTTGGGGACTTTCGCAAAAGTTGGTTGAATGAATTAAGTAGTTTTTCCCGATTCTCCGGCAAGCACTCATCGAGAGCGTCAATACATATGAAGGTGGGCCGCTCGGACGAGATATCCTGTAACATCCCCACAATTTCGCCGAGTCCTAGCCTCCTGCCTCCAATGGCCTTTTCTTGGTCCCGAAACGCCTGGACAATATTTGTGGGAATCCTCTCGAGTCCGCCGACAACTTGTTTCAGGATGGAACTTAGGATGCTCGTTGGCGATTGCTCCTTCTGGGCGGCGAAGTCGAGGTAAAAGCACGCAACTATAGCATCTTGTCCCGTTATCCAATCGCATAACCTATCTATTACCAAGGAGCTGGAATTGTGACATCTTAGTAACACCTTTCCTTCATGGGTGATATTGTTTCTTACGTGATGTGGGTCTTGCCGACCCCCGGATCCCCGTAGCAAAACAAAACCGAATTATCGGGTTCCCCACCGCGAATACCATCGAACCAATTCCGATACTCCTCTGTCTGTAAGAGCCAGTCTCCCACATGTTCGACTCGGTGGGCTCTAATATCGTGGTGCCGTATCCTAGGCTCTAGTGGAGATATCCATTCGAGAATCTTATCTCTCTCGTCGGTGTTTCCAAAGTTAGTAACATTCTTGAATGAGAAGGTATTATTAAAGGAGTTGTTGGTATTAAAAGAGTTATTATTGCAAGAGCTGCTACTTTCCCCGACCCGAGATTGTGGCATTTCCGTTTTTTTTGTCGCGGATTGGAAGGAGTGAATTCAATGTAGGGAATCCGGAGGGTATTTCTTGGGAATAGTAGGATATATAGAGGGCGCGACGCTGAAGAAATGCGGGGTCACCATTATCTTGTTGCCTTGTTGGCGAACACCTAGTCCAATCAGCTCTTCTAGAAACCCTACCGGTATGCACATGGCGGTTTTGAGACAGGGCGGCAGTTACTCATTTGTCCAGTACTCGAGTGCTGGTACAGTATGGTATATGGTACTGTAATTATTGGTATCCTGCTATAGACCGAAGACGCTGTCCTTCCTAGCTTTGCAACACAAGCACCATTTAGTTCAATAACTTCGTGATCCATCCCTTACCGAGTGAGAGCTTGCGCTATCACCATGAATCTATCAAGATTCAAAAACGTATGAGGCCACTTTGGTATCTTGCGTGAACTCCAGAAATAATCATTTCTCAAAAAAAAAAAAAAAAAAGTATTAAGTTATATCATACCGGTAACTTGTTGTATAAGTCTCAATTAGAAGAGAGGCGTGATTCCAGAACTACGGTGACTTGGGCGTTTAAACCGAGTTCCCAGAATCTTCCACTGTTGTGGATCCCTGGTATTATCCCGCACATATGAATGTCACGACTAATAAGATAGGGACCCACTCCTTTGGCATATAGCTTAAGGGGGTGTTGAGATTCTGGATGGCTGACTAACGGTAAGCTACCGAAGTAAAGTTGTTCATCCAGCAGAACCACCAGCCCCTTTAGAGCCGCATACCGGTACTGTACTTGGGTATGCCTTAATCGTAGTGTCGGAGGGGTTTTCAGAGGGAGGGCTGCTACATACAGTTCATACCGTCGAAATTTGACCCTTTTGCTTGGATTAGTGTAGTATGGAATAGCTCTTTTGAATAACGCTTCGGCATTACGAGTACGAGTAACACTAGTAATCTATCCGGCGTGATCTAAATCTTAGGAAGACACAACTGTTGTAGCCTAAAGAAAGCACGGAAGAAGGAAAGAAGGAAAGTGAAATCGCAATAGGCTCTAAGCACAGTGGACATGGAGAGGCGGTTGGCTAGTTGGCTGCTCCCTCTCCCTGCTAGCTAAGGGCAGGCCAGGAGGCATCTCTCTCTATCTAACTATCACAACAACACTGCAAGACTCCCGAAACTCAGTTAGGCCCTGCTTCAGGGTATATGCCATGAATTTTCCTGTACTAGTTACGAATAAACTGCCAATTTAATAAAAATAAAACTTCCAAAACTCGGCGAGCTCTAAAGAAACAGGCCAAGCTAGGGGGTCGTGGGCCTGGAGATCCCCAGAAATATATTATAGAACAATCCTAATACCGGTATCAACGAAACCGGGAACTAGTATTAATACTTTATGCTTGGCGGAATAGGATGTGAAAACAACAACTCACTGCTGAGTGTTGGAAGACGGATGTGCTTGGCTTTGTTACGGGAGTGGGAAGGATAGTTTAGGAGATATGCAGATAGAACGGACACGGGAGAATGTTCTATAGAGAGTTTATCCGCATGTTCTTTTCTTTGTTATCACGGGAGTGTACGGAGGAATAGGGACATGAGGCAAACACAGAGATAGGTGTGGGTGATCTATTGGGGGATCAGTAGTCGTATTATGTTTTACTTATACACCTGTCTTTACCTTAGTTTGATTTTAGTACGGACGAGCAGTTAGAGCAGAGCGAGCGAGAGTGAATGAACGAAGCATTATAGGTGGTAAACTTACGTTCCATATTCCTTCCTCCGAGTGCCTAAGTTCCAGGTCATATCTCTTTGCCTAGTGGCTTACTTCCGTGCGACCCTCCCCTCCTCACGTCGAGAACCTTTTGACACTGAGTTCCTGACACAAAGCCAGATACCCTAGAACCGGATATCTCCTAGGAACATATCATCCTATCCGCATATTATAATGCCAGCTTATCAGCATATCCGTACAGTTACATAACCGCATGCCCTATACACAATCTAATACATAAAAGAGACGAAAAGGCTGAGAGATTCTATAAAGAAAATCCTATAATAAAACTATATAATTATCATTATACTATAATCTGGACCCAACTCTATTAAGTGAAGGAATAGAGAGATACAAGAATGATAGGAAGAGGAGATTAAACACGAAAAACCAACCAACTCTGGAATTCGAATGAAGGAAAAAAAAGAAAAAAATTGGGAAGAAGAGAAGTAAATTGTTATTTATATATATAAGGCCTGGTAGCATATGCTCCGCTTGCTCACTTGATATTCCCGGTATCATACGAAGATGCGGTGATGTCCGGAACACAGCCTCGGCTTTTCTGGGAGGTGAAAATGAGAATGAGAGGGGAGGTTAGGAACAGTCCTAATGTGTTTGCAGATATTGTGAAAGGGGGCGCATGGCTAGATTCGGAGATGCGGGAAGTGGCTCTACCCTCAGGGCTTTATGCTATGGCGGGGGTCGCACGCCATTGGGCATTGGGTTGCTTCGTTCTTCCATCCGGGCGGTGGGCGTCTTCGAGGGCAGGCTTAGAAGAGAGAGCCTGACTCATCAGAGCAAACATCTTCTACCCCCAACAGTAGCTGCGTTGCTCCATTATGCTCAGTATAGACAGCCCACCAGAGAGGTGTTTGACCATCGTTGTCTGGTCTATTGGCGCTACCGTCTTCCCGTCCCAACAGCAGTTTAACTACTCTAGTACGCCCATTCGCAGCGGCCCACGAGAGAGGTGTTCGACCATCGTTGTCAGGCTTATCGGGGCTAACGTCTTCCCGCTCTAACAGTAGCTTCACTACTCCATCATGCCCATTATTGGCGGCCCACGAGAGAGGTGTTCTGCCATCGCTGTCTGACCTATCCGGGTTAACGTCTTCCCGTCCCAGCAGTAGCTTAACTACTCCATTATGCCCGAGCCTAGCGGCCCACCAGAGAGGGGTTTGACTATAGTTGTCTGACCTATCGGGGTTAACGTCTTCCTGCTCCAACAGTAACTTCACTACTCCATCATGCCCACCCGAGGCGGCCCACCAGAGGGGCGTCTTGCCATCGTTGTCTGATCTATCGGGGCTAACGTCTTCCAGTTCCAACAGTAGCTTGACTACTCTATCATACCCACTTTGGGCGGCCTCCGAGAAAGGTGTTCGGCCATCATTGTCTGGCCTATCGGGGCTAACGTCTTCCAGATCCAACAGTAACTTTACTACTCCATCGCTCCCAGCCCAAGCGGCCCACCAGAGAGGTGTCCTGCCATAGTTGTCCGATCTATCGGGGCTAACGTCTTCCTGCTCCAATAGTAGCTTGACTACTCCATCATACCCATTTTCGGCGGCTCTCGAGAAAGGTGTTCGGCCATAGTTGTCTGGTCTATCGGGGCTGACATCTTCCCGTTCTAATAGTAGCTTAACTACTCCATCATGCCCATTTGCGGCGGCCCACTGGAGAGGCGTCACGCCATTGTTGTCTGATCTATCGGGGCTAACGTCACCCTGTTCCAATAGTAGCTTCACAACTCCATCATGTCCGCCCTTGGCGGCCCACATGAGCGGTGTTTCGCCATGACAGTCAGGTTCGTCAGGGTTGAAGTATTTCCATCCAAATAGCGCACTCGCGACTTGCCGTGCTCTTCCCAACTGGCGGCCTGTGCTCCTAGGATTAATATATAGCTGACTGAGAAAGAGCCTGACCACCCCTTCGTGGCCACGCCCAGCAGCCCAAGAGAATGCTGTTCGACCGGATTCCCAATGCAGTATATCAGGTTGAGTATCTTTCAGTTGCAACAGTAGTTTTACTACTTCTTCCCGCCCACACCTGGCAGCCCACATGAGTGGCGTCAGACCCGTATCATCTCCGTTGATATCCCATCTCTTTGTTCTTATTAAATCAATGGCAACTTCGACAATGCCGAAATATGAAACGCAGTGTAGCGCAGAAAATGGCCTTTCGCTAGTAAATTCCTTCACGCGAGCTGACCTCGAAAGTGTATTACTACAGCTATTAGTATTATTATCGTAATGCCTCCAAAGTAAAACGGCAGATATGTGATTCTTGTATTGATCGAGAAAGTTGAGCGCAAGGCATCTTGAGCGATCTGAGAGCTCCATTCGCATATGAATTCCCCAGTATAAAGAAGAATACTCGAGGAGAGGTGGGCCTCGGATGTCCTGATAGGCGAAAGCCGGAAGATCCTTGATGGCTTTGAAATTGAGAAATGTCAAACAAGTCTCCGATATTACCGAGTGAGGTCTGTAAAATAAGTCGGCATGGCGAGAAAGATGCTCTTTTAGCGTGAAATGGATAAGCCTAATAGTAGAGGACTCTTTATCGACGGTAGCAAGTCCTTGACAGCAGGCCAGTACTGTCCGGGTTGAAGGCACATTGTTGGTATTAATATCGCTTGATCCTATCTCCACCGCTAGGGCGTGACATATCTCATCCACCTCCAAGAGCCGTTCGGAATGCGAAATCCACATCAGAGTGGCCATCCCGAGTGTTGCTCTATTTCCTTCCTGTGCCTTTATCCGGCCTATTGTTGCATCGTAGGCATCGCCCAAGCCCAAGCCATTTGTCATGGCGTCGAGCTTCTCTCGCCTCCGATGGAGTGTCGGTTCTTGTAGGATCGCCTTGATGTTTAAAAATGCCAGTATGAATCTAGTCACAGATCTGTCAGCTCATAACCTTACACCTCTTTGCTAGCGCTCTTGCTGGCTACTTACATTTCCGAAACGGTCTCGGGGATGATTTTTATAATTTCCTCCTCCAGGCTTTTGTTCATGGCATCCGGTATTGTATCCTCTTTCAGTTTCGCTCGGAGGAATCGAACGATATCATCCTTGGTGGGTGTGATGGACACAGCCACTACCCTCCCAGCAAGGCGTCTTTCCACCTCATCCCGGATATGCAACCTTCCTGCTAGAAATAGGCGAGCGCTTGGGGACTTTTGCAAAATTTGGTTGAATGAATTGAGTAGCTTTTCCCGGTTCTCCGGCAAGCACTCATCGAGAGCGTCGATACATATGGAGGTGGGCCGCTCGGACGAGATATCCTGTAACATCCCCACAATTTCGCCGAGTCCTAGCTTCCTGCCCCCAATGGCTTTTTCTTGGCCTCGAAACGCCTGGACAATCTTTGTGGGAATCCTCTCGAGTCCGCCGACAGCTTGTTTCAGGATGGAACTTAGGATGCTCGTTGGTGATTGCTCCTTCTGGGCCGCGAAGTCGAGGTAGAAGCACGCAATTGTGGCATCTTGTCCCATTACCCAATCGCACAAACTATCTATTACCAAGGAGCTAGAATCGTGACTTTTTAGTACCACGTTTCCTTCATGGGGGATATTGGTTCTTACGTGATGTGGGTCTTGCCGACCCCAGGATCCCCGTAGCAAAACAAAACCGAATTATCGGGTTTCCCACCGCGAATACCATCGAACCAATTCCGATACTCCTCTGTCTGTAAGAGCCAGTCTCCCACATGTTCCACTCGATGGGCTCTAATATCGTGGTGCTGTATCCTAGGCTCTAGTGGAGATATCCATTCAAGAATCTTATCCCTCTCGTCGGTGTTGCCAAAGTTATTCACATTCTTGGACGAGAAGGTATTATTAAAGGAGTTGTTGGTATTAAAGGAGTTGTTATTATTGCAAGAGCTGCTACTTTCCCCGACCCAAGATTGTGACATTTCCGTTTTTTTGTCGGGGCTTGGAAGGATGTGAATTCAATGTAGGGAATCCGGAGGGTATTTCTCCGGAATAGTAGGATATATGGAGAGCGCGACGCTGAAGAAATGCGGGGGCATGAATATCTTGTTGCCTTGTTGGCGAGCGCCTAGTCCAATCAGCTCTTCTAGAAACCTTATGCACGGGGCGGGGTTCTGAGGCACAGCGGCAGTTCATTAGTCCTGTAGCATAGGACCAAGACGTCGGCTTTCTTTGCCTTACAACACAAGCACAAGTTTTTCAATAACTTTACGATCTGTCGCTTGGGGAGTGAGAACTTCCGCCATCACCATGAACCTATCAAAGTTCAAAAACATAAAATCCACGTTTGTAGCTTGCGTAAACTCCCGAAATAGTCATTTCTCAGAAAAAAAATAACTAATGTAAAAAGTGATAGTGCCGGTAACCTTTTGTATAAATCTCAATGCGAATACAGGTGCGATTCCGGCACTACGGTGACCTGGGGTCTTAAGCCGAATCTCCAAACTCTTCCACTATTGTGGATCACCGGTGCCCCGCGTGTTTTGTCGCCGTTTGGAAGGCTGTGAGTTCACTTGGGGAATTCGGAGGGTATTAGAGACTTTGCGGTGGACACATCCAGAGTCTTTTCATGTAGCTTGGCATGCATATGCCAAGCATTCTATCATCCAGACCTTGATTTGACTCTGGGACAAGAGCAAATTCAGCGAATTTGACCTCAGCAACTTTGACCTATCCAAACACCACCAACACTATTTCATTTTTAAAAAATTCTGTGTTTCCTAGAATACAAGAGGCTTCCATTCTTGATACTAAGAAGCTTTAAGTTCCAAAAGCCCCAGTACCTGCAGAATGGGCTATGTTGATTTCACAACTCTGACTTTTCGTTGCTTCATTCCTTAGTCGGACGTTATTGATTTTTTAACCACATCCACCGCAAAGTCAAACTCACATCCAGCTGTAAATTCCCTGCTCTTGGCATACAGGGATGCTGGATACATCCACCGCAAAGTCTCTAATAGATACACTACAGACCTATTAAAATCCCAAAATTGGGCTTCCAGAAGGATAAGTATTAGTTCCCAGGTTTACATTTCATGAAATACCTAGCTGGTGCAGTGGTTAATACTCCTGTCGCAATTAGCGGGAGCCCAGGAGTTCAATCCACGCTGACAATCAGTTATTATTGAATGATCCGTCATGTAGGGCAGGAAAACTGAGAATTTCTCAAATCCTGCCCTATGGGGACTGGGAGATTGGAGAACTTGGCCCTCATCAATAGGGCTCCGGGGTTTAACAATCCTGCTACGAGGTGGTAGAATCCGACTCTAGACCTTAAAGGTTGGCGATCGGCGGGTAGCAGCAGCAGACGGGAGGGGGGGTTGGAGAAATAGAAATAGAAATAGAAAATAAAAAAAACATTTACTTTTTTCGCCTTGGGAAGGCAGCTGTTGACTCTAAGCTATAGCCATTCTAGTATAGTATTTGTGGCTCTTTCGTGCATGGTGTTGTCGGAAGTGGTTGTTCGAAGAAATTGAGTGACTGTTGAGATGGTTGGTATTGGTATGGAAATTGCGATAGGAATGACTATCATGTTCGGAATGGAGGAATGACAGAAATATATGGAACGGAGGCTGGCATGAGAGCGAGTACGGAATGTTGGAATGCTGCATATCTGGAGGCTACGCTGGACTAGGAAACTTGTATATATTGACCGTTGTTATGATCGATGATAGCAATACAAGACACTATAGGGATTGACTCCGAATTTCACATGGTTATGGAAACTTGCCGAGTGATTTCTGGTGCAGGTGAGGTCTCTTCTCAACCCCCGCAATTCACATTAGCGCATCAGAATTAGTGGATAGCAATGAGCCTAACGCACACTTTAATTTCTCAATTTTTTGGATCCCTCTACGAGTATTGCGATTCCCGACTTCCGTGTTTGGAGATGATAACCTTCATTTTCTCCTATCTTGTGGAGTCTGGGGTTCCGGGCTGATTGCAAAAAGGGGAGGATTAAGCCAAGAAAAACACCAGCAATACGAGCATCAAAATTCCCACTAACCATGCGAAATTTCAACTCTATAAGGATAAATCTCCTCCAAAAGGATCCAAACCCCTATGGAATGCCTTGGCTGCAGTAGCATATTGTATTGATATCAAAACTGTCATCATCATAATAATTTTATTATCCAGATTCTACACAAAATTTTCTCTTTCTCTTCTCTATCATGAGATATCACCCGATTTAAACACTTACTTTTGGCTGCCCCATGTGCCAAGGCCACTCTCCTCTTTCCATCCTCTCCTTATTTCCAGCCTTGTACTACTCCCTACCTGCTGGAATTATCGTGTTGTGTGACCACTAGGAGCTCAGCAGTGGATTGTTGTTTTTACATCCGCTTCCGCTCAGCATAAGGTACTAGTTCTTGATTTTTTTTTTTTGATTCCCATTGCCATTGGGGATTCAGTATAGAGTATTTTGTTTCATGATGCCTCTCTCATACCTTTTCTACTTACACATACGGGAGTTGGCACATTAGCAGGGCATAGGCTTTAGGGGCAGTGCAGGATCACATAATATTAGAATGATACTAGATTGATGGGTATTGTCAGGGTTCACCACTAGCATTTCTTAAGTTAGCCTGTTGCTTTAGAGTTCGCTGGTTTTGGAAGTTTTTATTGTGAATCACCCGCGCTTTGCAATGTGATTGATAGCATAAACTTGGCACATCAAGAACAATGGTTACTTCTCTAGAATTCACCATCTCTTGCATAAAGGACGAACAAGAACAACCTGGAGGTTAGAGAATGAAGTCGGAGGTAGAAGCGAAGTGGGGGTGTCAAAGTGAAGGGAAGGGAAGAGAGGAAGAAGGATTAAGAGTAGGAGAAAAGGAAGTAGAGAAAGCGAAGGGAAAAGAAGAGATCAGGTGAAGCGAGACGAGGAAAGAATGGGTGCAGCAAATGTTATTGTGGAGATGGTAGGGTTGAGAACGGAACACGTTGGAATATCAAAGTTTTTCTTATTTATTTATTTAAGGACCATCGTTTCCCCCTTCAGTGCGATGATAAGAAACAAAGATCAAGACATCCTCCTCAGCTATCAATCTTCCAGTTGGGTAGATATTTTAACAATTTATTTTTATTTTTGTTAAACCCGCAGTTTATCTGTAACTACAGTAGTAAAATTAGAGGGAAATTCCTGGCATACACCCTGAGGCACGGCCTAACTAAGTTTCGGGGGTCTTGGGGTGTTGTTTTATCATAATAGCTGGATGAAGAGATATACCTCCTACCCTGTCCCCAACTAGCAGTGAGAGAGGGCAGCCAACTAACCCACGATTCTTCCATATCCCGCTGAGCTTCGAGCCTGTTGCTATTGCACTTCCTTCTTTCCTTGTTTCGTGCTCCCTTTTGTCTATACATTAGGGATGTATAACCTGGTCATAAGGAAGTAATTTATAGTGAATAGTCAACTAGAACTTGTGAGATTTGCAATAGAACTTACTATATCGCAATCTATTAAAAATATAAGAACAATAGCTTAAATACTACTAAAATATAACAAATCCAGCTTTATTGTGATATCCTGAGTGCTCTGACCATGAGTCACATCTTTATTTCTCTTCTCATCTTCTGGGCTATCTCCCTCAACATCTGAGCATCTTACTAGCCTTTCTCTAGTTTTACCATTAAATTGACTCTATAACTGACTATTTCAGTATACTTCTGACTTTAATAGCTGCCAAATATTATTTCCTATATGAGTTCTACCAATAGGAGATTACCTACATCCACTTTGGAAATAGTTCTGGATGCTTCTGTATCCTAGTTGGTTCCTTCTTCTTTCTTGTAGTTTTAAGTACTTTTTCGCACTTTTTTCTGATTTTACTCAGCAGGGAATATTATTTTTTTACTTTTCAGGCATGAACTAGCCCTCCTACCCTTGCTCAATTGATATCATCTTGTTTGGGCTAATTTGGTTAAGAATTGGTTGAGTTGTTACATTTTTTAGTTGGGGTTATCATGGTTGCCATGTGTGACACATCCCGGTGCTGTGACACTTCCTGGTGGTTGACGTTAGAACCTATTCCATATAAGGTTTAGATGAGAGGTAGAGTAGAGAATAAAAGCCAAGAGAAATAAGCTGTAATCCATGCAAATGCAGTTGATACCAAATACCCAGAATGTACTCTGATGATGCCACCTTCAAAACTTACCAATACGAGGTTTCAGTGTGTAACAGGTTTACTCCTGTCTAATGAAAAGGTACAATAGTGGGCTAGTGGTTGACCGGCAAGCGCTAGGTCCAAGGGAGTCTTCAGAGAGCTCGAGGATAAAGAGAAATAATAGTTAAAGGGCAAGTGGAACTCTGAGATCACCGTTCAACCAAGTATATTCTTAAAACATGAGTCTGCTCAAGTCTGCCGTTCTCCTGCTAGCCAGGAGATGAGTTTAAATACAAGGGTTTCTCTATAGTGATAGTTATCAGATATCCTGCAACCACTATCATTACCGGGCATTGCACCTTGCCCTGCATATCCTGTGATCCCACATGAAACCTAAGAGTCATAACACTGCCTCAATGCTATCGTCAGCTTACATGACCGTTCCTTCACTTGTAATCCTAAATAAAACAATCAACATGCAAAACTAAACTTAACACAAGCTACCAGGCCTTAATATAGCTCCGGGGCTGTAAAACAATCAAAGTAATCAAGTAAACAAAGTAATCAAACTAAACATAGGAAATCCTGCACTCCGCTCCTGTATACAGTTACCGGAACATGTATATACAGTCACCCGTCAAAAGTCTTCGCGAATGGCTGACTAAGCACCAGCGTAGAAAAACTTTAACCGATCACGGTCGCGTAGATTGTATAGTATCAACGGTGAATTCACAGCCATGCCTTCCGAACC
>Ga0307509_10001360_pt1 | contig 41392 bp, 57 predicted proteins | sample 10_EM_MG_FD_202245 | JGI IMG/M metagenome (GOLD analysis project Ga0307509, IMG submission 202245) | Populus trichocarpa ectomycorrhiza microbial communities from riparian zone in the Pacific Northwest, United States - 10_EM | ecosystem: Host-associated > Plants > Roots > Unclassified | place...
TCGGGTACCTCATGCGAGGTTTCAAGTTTCTCCTAGAATAGGGGAATAGCGTAGCTGTGTGCTAGAAAAGCCAACATTCCGTACTACCTCCCTTCTTTTCCTCCCCCTGTCCTTCCTATTCCGCGATGTACTTAGCTATAAGGGTCGAGTGGCATTGTGCCCTCCTTCATGTTGATGGGCGATGTAGTCATTTTCCCTGTACGGGACTCCTCTGGCATCTGAGCTGATTAGGAGTATAATAGATCCACACACACACACACACACTGCCAATTTCGCTCGATGCACATTCTTCCTTTCACCTTGGTATCCGGTTCTTTCTTGTCCTATTTCTCCACAACACACCCCTTTGTAATTACCATAGCCTCTGAACATTTACCTGCCACCAGCACACGATTAATTTTCATGTTGGATCCAGATACCAATTGTCGTGGCGGCCCCACCCAATCTTGGCCGTATCCCGGACATAAGCAGCGAAAAATGGATATCTTGAATTCGATGCATGATTTTTGGGCGGCCTCAGGTGCGGTGTTGGGCGTGATACCTGACAGCCAGGAATGTGATGAAAACCATCACCCCCAACACCCCAGTCGTCGAGGAGGGATGCATCTTTCACAACATTTGTACTAAACTTTACACACGGAGTTTCGCCTCTCTGAACAATTCCTGTTAAGAATCGACACACTACTCCACCATGTATTATTGCCGGGTATTTAATCCGACATTGTCGCGTTGGATGTGTTGCGGGAGGCGAAAAGATCACCGCTACAATTTAATTTGAAATTGTCACGCGCGACCAAAGCCCGTTGCCGGTCCCCACTTCATAGGTTTTCCCTTATATAAGTTCTCCTTTCCCCACAATCTTTGTAGTTACAGTGGTATCACATAGTTTGGTTTTTGAATGTATATCCCCCCTAATCCGCATACCATCCAGCCTGCGTTTGGATCGATTTCGCTGTGACCATCCACCGTCCGTATTTTGGCGGGGACAAACAAGCGTAAACAACGCCACGGGAAGTCGCGCCGGCTGCCCATCCCACTGTATGATATATATAAAACAGTTTGCGCATGAAGTAAAAAGTAATAGGGCGGTTGCAAGGAAAAGGGGCATGGTCAGATGTTGTCACTTGTGCGCCTTCACCTAAAATCTCTCTCAGTAATTCGTAGGTCTCTCTTCATGAGGCCAGCGGGCAGCCAGAGACATGTCGGGGGGGGGAGCACCCCAAACCACAACCCCGCGGATCGCGCCTCAGCCGCAGCCGCAGGGTTGCATACGCTGCGGGTCAACGTTCAACATCTCCAACCAAGATGTGCCTCGAGTCGGTTAGATGCAGCGCGGTCCTAGGGGCAGCTTTCTTCCTGCCCTGAATATTCTGCTGTGGCCCGTTACCTCGGACTCTTCTCTACCTTTGGAGAGCAAGCGGAAACAGTGGACGTCTGGAAGGACCTACAGTGCTCGTATGGACCCCAGGCGTTCCCCGCGCACCCATTCCCCGGTGGGCTGGCTCCCAGAAGGCGGTCCACGTACCAAAAGGTTCTATGATCACCACAGATTCAAATTTGACCGCCTGAGATTTTTGGGGCCACGAGGGATCGCACCCACAGTCGCTATCATCCAGAGAAGTGGGGTGTGGACCAGCCGAAAGGGAGGCTAAGGGCACATTCCTGTCGGATCCCCCCCTTTTCGCGGCTGATATATATTTCTCAAGGTTGCTGGAGGCGTGGCACTGAGGCACTCCACTCACACCAGTAAGACCTGGCCTTTCCCACACTACACCGAAGTCCCGGACCCCACAGATGTGTAACTCGCAGCGCGGGTATCTCTTCCTTGGGGTAATAAACTGGTATCGAGGGGGGAAACTGCGGGGTCACCCACGCCTGGCCTCCTCCACCATACAAGCGACGTGACAAGGGGTTTCGGGGAAATAGGGCCAAATAGGTAGGGAGGCTGGTGTTTGCCCGGGGCAGGTTATTGGTCGAACTTTCATGCCTGGTGATCTCGGCGGTTTGGTCATGAATGTGAATAAACTCGAAGAAAGTATATGTCGTCGTTCTCGGGGGTCCACTACCCTCACCGCGATGTGGTTCACGAAATGTCAACGACTGATCGTAGACAACAGAAGGTTCCCGTCTGCGTTAGATTTTCAATGTCGTCAGCGTTGCCCATTATGCACGAGCATCGAACACCCTCCGGCCCCAAAGCGCGCGAACGGATGTCAGTTGAGCACTGAACTGGGAACTTGAACGGAGTACGTTGGTGGTCGACTGGAAATCGGTCACTTTTCCCCACCAAATATCGCACATTGCGGTATTTTAACTCTTCACCCCAGCCCAGGGAACTACTCGCTGCGGGGAAGGGAGTTTCGATGAGGGGCGGTCTCCGAGGTTGCCTAAACGAAGGCTTTTCCAGCCGTGAGTGAGAGAGGAGGTGGGGAGGTCCTGGCGGTAGATGGCAGAAGGATGGGTATCAGGTCAAGGTGTATTGTCTACAATCATGGAAGAGACGGCATCAAGCGGTGGTGAACGATGGCTGGGGAAACTTAAGCGGACTTCCTTTCAATGAGACCCTCTCCATCCTTAGTAAACTCCACATTGTCCTGGAGTGAGAAAGTGAGAACGGAGGAGGGATAAACGAGAGAGCCGGGCGGACCTTATGGTTTGATGACCTGCCGATGTACTTGGTGTGGTCTGTGTACAATTTGAGAATCTGGGACTCATTGTAAAGGGGGAACGTACGTCCATGAGCAACCAACGTCCCCTCGCCGTCCATAAAGTCGACCCTTGTGTATGCGAGTGACTTGCCCATCGCAGTCACAATGGCTTTCCCGAAGAGAGTGTCCCCAACTCTCCCCGCAGGTTTGGTGAACGATGTCCCGATATCAGTCGACACTCCAGTCATGAAGTGTCCCTTGGAGGCGACAGCCAGTGACCCCAGAGTATCCGTCAGCGACATGATCAACCCCCCGTGCACCGTCTAGCACTATTCAGGACCCCACATCGATTGTTACACTGTAGGCGCTTACCCCGACCCTGTTCACTTTCCAACGAATGTCAATGGGATCCGCCCTCGGACGAACGAACGAACGAACGATTGTACGGTTCGATCTTCAGCGAAACCTCCACCACTCCTGGATTCGCTGAGAGTATTTCAAGCTAAAAACACACTTGAGCAGGAGTCTCTCTCGAATTTGGCACGCGTGAACAGACGTTGGGGAAGCATTGGACGTCGTGGCCTGAGAATACAGCGTTTGAGTTCTGGGTGTTCGAGACGTAGGACAAGCGCTGACTGACCCTTGGTTTCCACAAATGAATGCCAGACCTAAAGTGAGTGACTCTAAGAGGTTGGCCTGAATGTTTCCAACGGAGTGCCCCTACCCTTCGTGTGAATCGCAAACAAGCAGACATTCCCGTCAACGAAGTATTTGTCAAGTTGTGGGTGCGGTGGGATCGCGCTAAGCGCCAACCTCTTCTCCTTCCCCTCGCCATGAACTCCGAAAGATCCGCGCTGCTACCAACGGTGTTGGGGACGGGCAACGGCTCAGAATACACGCTAGATACTATTCATTATTCAAGACCACCGACGCCATCCTCGCACGGTTCTACCAGCAGTTATGATTCGATCTCGCGCTCGACCTGGACTCCACCCAGCAGGTCTAGGGACATTGTTGTCCGGGCAGGACTCAAGATGGCTCTCATTTTCGTCATGAGCTGTGCCGTTCTCGGCGGGACACTGTGGCTAGCTCTTCCGGCTCTCGACGAGTGAGTGCTCCGCCGGTTACTGCTGCGGCACTTGCCCATGGGGTGTACACTTATAGGGAGGATCGGGATTCGTTGAGGATACCCAAATCATTCGCTCAACTGCAAACATTAAATCACCTGTTGAAGAAGTACAGAGACATACATCCATTCCGTGTGTTTGTGTGTTATGTATCTGTTTATCTCTTGTAAGTGCCTACCCATCGCCCAACCCTGCTTCCCGAGCTGAACGTGTTATCGCTTCGTCAGTCTTCAAGCATTCTCGTTACCGGGATCTATGTACCTCTCCATCCTTGGTGGCGCTGTCTGGGGAGTGGCCCGTGCCCTTCCACTGGCCTGCACGTGCGTCGCCACCGGTGCCTCATTGTGCTACCTCTTGTCGGCGGCACTCGGACCGGCGATCTTGACGTTACCGAGGTGGAAAGACCGGCTGGAGAAGTGGTCAGACAAAGTGCGGACGCAAAGGGAAAACATCGTCTCCTTCCTGATCGTGTTGCGAATCGCACCGTTGCCCCCGCATTGGGTGGTGAACATAATCTGTCCGCACGTAGGGATCGGGTTGGTCCCGTTTTGGGTCAGTACGTTCCTGGGAGTCTTCGGCGTCTCCGTGATCCACACCACGATTGGAGGAGGGCTGGACGAGATGACCTCGGCAGACGATTTCCACCTCCTCTCGTGGAGGAATTTCCTTCTGTTGTCCTCGGTCGTGGTCGGGGTGCTGATTCCGGTTGGGCTGAGGTATTACTTAAGGCGGGGGGTGGGGAGCATAGAGGACATCGAGGCTGTGTCGGAGGGTGATCAGGCTGAAGACCAGATATTGGCCCAGGGGCCACCTGCACCGGTTGGGAAGGGAAAGCCGACACACGTCTACCGAGACGAGAGCGGGAGCGAGCCGGAGGATGAGGATGAGGACATTATCCTGGAAGCAGGTCCCGTGGTAATCATCAAGTCGTCCTCTTCGCCATTGCCACCTGGCTCAGCTCAGTCACCCTCGTCTTCCGCTAGGGTACCCTTATGATCTCTTCGGGTGATTGCGAGGAAGAATTTATTTATTTTTGTGATTACGATGGATTACCATAATTTCCCAGTGTTTGTGTATTCCCATATATAGGAAATGCTACCTTTTATAGAAAGTTAAACTGAGTTTTTAGGAAACAAATAATAATTTCCGGGGCAGCTCTCGTCCAGCAGAGAGGACACGCATCGACGACTGACTTAACCCTTCCCCATCCCCTCCCTTTCCACCGCCGTCGGCCCCTCCCCCCATCGTCGTCCCGTCCCCCGTCGGCGTCGGTCGCCTTCCTGAGCAACTGTACCTCTGCGTTGCTAGCAACCTAGTCGACCTCAGCTGGTCATCAGCCACCAAATTTCCCAACCGCCTCGTGCGGAATCCAGCCTCCCCACAATCTCGAAATCGAGCAATCTTTTGGCTCACTCGAAGCACATCTCTATCCCTATGGGTGATCCTCTCGCACAGTTCACGATGTTGGGTTCCGGATTCAACTCTCAACTCGTCCCGAACCCGAACACGGCCGGTGCCTCGCAACAACAGCAACCCTCAGACTCGATGCAACCCATCGGTGGCCTGCCCAACCCTGAACACAGTCGTATGTGGATGCAGATACAGCAACAAATCAACCAGCAGCGCACAGCATCGGGTGGGGATATTGTCGGATCTCAGGTAACCCTGAATTCATCCTTCGTTTCCTCTTTATCTCTCTTTCGTTTCTCTCTTCCTCCCTTTCTTCCTCCCTCCGTTTTCTATCCTTTCATCACTACCTTGCGCCCGCCCCCGGATTCTGTCCTTCTCCCCCAAACACCGCCCTCCGACCAGCCCTCACGTTTAGCGTGTCCGGCTTTGCTTACGTCAGCGGTGGCTTTTGTTACGTTTCTTCTCACCCTGCCTCTTCTCTCACCGACACCATTGTGAGCGACCCCCTGATTTTCCTCTCTTTCAGATGGTCGGCCAGCAACAACTACAGCGTCCACCCTTTTCCATGGGCCCAGGCCCAAGTATGCAGCATAACAACATGCTCAGTCAATTCCAAAACAACGGAGCCATCAATCAGATGACTGGCCCCCAACTTCAGGCCGCATTTCAGCAAAACAGGCCCACCACTGCTATGCTCTCTAGTTTACAACCTACCCAGGCCAGGCAGCTCGAGTTGATGATGGCACAACACCAGCCACCCCACAATAACCTCATGGCCTCGCGCCTCAACCAATCACAACAAGTCCAACAGGGCTTTCCCCAGGGTATGATCGGTGGAAACCCCAATCCTGGACAACCATCGCAAGGTAAGCTCCTCTGTCACCAGCTCCGGCCTCGCCTGACGTACAGTTTTAGTTAACCCTTCTACTGCAGCCCAAATGTTCAATGGCACGACTCCTCAGGACACAAAACGCGCCGCGTTGCAAGAGTTGCGAGATCGGGCTCTACATCTCCATACGAACATCAAAGTCATTGAGCAGCAACAGGCCGCGCTTGCCAGTCAGCGTTCCATGATGGCCGAGGGCGTCTTCCTCCAGAAGATGGCCATCGCCGAACAGGATATCGTCCGTAAGCGAGCCGTCCTCACCAAGTGGAACATGATGCTCTCCGCGAACGGTATGCCCCCGATCGGTCAGGGGATGTGAGTGGTTACGATTTGGGGACTCCACCCTTGTCCACTGACTGCTAGTACCTTGGTAGCCAAATGAACCAATCCGGCCCCCCCTCTCAGCCCGGTATCGTCCCCCCCCAGAACACGCAGGGTCCGCCAACCTGGATTCCTGGAACACAACAGAATCCAAGCCTGGGTTTTTCGGGTCAGTCATCTCCCCCGCCTGGCGTTCAACCGGCCATGGGCGGTCACATGAACATTCAGCAACACAACTTTCCACAAGTTTCCCAACAAAACCCTGGAAATTCGATGACACCTCCCCAATCACAACCAAGTCAGGGCAATATCCTCGCTCCACCACCCATTCTCCAGAACTTTTCCGGGTCGTCTGTTCCCCCACTTGATCGATCACGCTTCCAGGGCTCGTATCGGCACTTTTGCTCGACCAAGAAGCTGCAGATCAACGAGGCTGCATTGAATATTGGCGGAAAACAGGTCGACCTTCATACCCTCCACGAGGAGGTGCTCAATCTTCGTGCGACTGGTCGAGTAAGTCCCGTCCTCCCAAACTTGAGGTTAGTACGCTCAACTGGTGTGACAGATTGGTGCCAATTTTTGGCACCTTATCGGATCCAAGCTCGGATTCCCCTTCGGCGAAGAGCAGGCGTCCGACGATGTTGCCATCCGGGTGGCCACCGTTTACAAGCAGTTCCTCCACCAGTTCGACACCATTTACGTCGCCTCTTTTCTTCAGGAATCCCAGAAGAGGAACTCCCAACAAGGCCAACCCCAGCCTCAAAACACCGCTTTGCCCCCTCAACCACCCCCGTCCACCGGCCCAACCTCGGTTAACCAACAGTCACAACCGCAGAGGCACCCCACTGCCTCCCAACACCCGTTGCAACAGATATCGCAAGGACCTCTCATGAACTTCCCCGGAAACCCTCCCTATACCTTCCATCAGATGATCCCTTACGCCTACATCACCGCGGCTGAACTGAAGATGCGCGGTATCAATGAGCAATTTATTGCGCACGTGGAAGAGAAGCGGCCACATCTTCAGAGGTTTATCGAGCAACATCAGGAGATGAGGAGGAAGCAGGCAATCGGAGGTGGGGCAGGTGCTGTAAACAATACGCCTGGTCTGGGTATGGGCTTAGGGTTGTCCGGACCCCAGCCCCAGCAGACGCAGTTGCAACTGCAGATGGCGTTGAACCCATCACAGCAGATGAACCCGAATGTAAGACAAGGGATGCCGTCCGGCATACAAGGCGCAACCTCCAAACTAACCGAAGGAACCGGAATTGGCCTCAACAATATGTCCATTAATGGCGTCAACGATGCGATTCAGCGGTCACAGATCCCTCAACCTCCTCAAATGCCTACCCAAAGTTCCTTGGCAAATGCAATCCCCAACCCAAATGCTTTACGGGGGCGCCCAAGCCAGGAACAAATCAACAACGCTGCAATGTTCGTACAGCGAATGAAGAAGGAGTACATGACACGAAGTAAGCCGTTTATCCTTCTTCGCCGTGTCCGGCGAGCTCATCGGTCGTGTCTTTTGTTAATGCTCCAGGTATAGCCGCCATGAGATTCACGAGCGTTCCAGAAGACCAACGACAGGAGTACTCTACCGTCTTTGATAACCTTTGGAGGTTCGTTATCGAGGTTGACCCGAAGATGACGATGTACGCCGTGTTGCTGCCAGAAGACCTCGTGAGGAGATTGATCGCAATGGTAAGATCACAAAATGCGCTGCTGCCACACATTTCTGATATACAATCCAGGTTTTGACCTGTCAACAACAACGGTCGTTACTCTCTTCAAACCCCCCGAAGTACCTCCTGGAACTTCCAGCTCTGAAGATGATGACCGGCCAAGTGCAAGAATGCATCGTCCTATTCAATCGGGCTTTGGCTGCCATGAACGGCGGTAACCTACCGCAACACCATCCACCACAACCTCAGCCACAACCCCAGATCCGACAACACCAGCTTCAGCAAATCCCTCAGCAGCTACCACAAACGGCCCCTCACCCATTACCTCAACCCCCACACCCTTCGGTCCAACAACATATTGCCCCACCGTCCGAATTATCCCCTCACAGCCAGGTGATACCCCCCAGTTTACATTCTAGGGTCCCCAGTCTTCCAAACGGCCCCAGCCCGGGATCAACCAAACCTCGTACTCCGCCTGCCGCAGTCAACAGGACCCCTTCGTTGTCACATGCAACCCCCAATCGTGTGGCCAACAAGCAAACACCGGCCTCCTCAGACAGCACCCCCGCCATGCCATCGGCGAGCCCGCCGCAGTCCATTCCCACACCTGCTACTACCAGTATCATCGACGCTGCTTCGCCGACGACCACTAAGTCTCCCAAATCAAAACCTCGGCCCAAGGCCACGAAACGCAAGGCTTCCGCGAAGGGGTTGGCTCAGGAGGCTGGAAGCTTGCCATCCCCAGCACCTGAACAACCGATGGTAATCAGTACGCCCGCTCCTCCCACTCCTGTTACCTCTGTGCAGACCCCCGGGTCCGACGGGAGTACGAAGAGGCGACGCGAAGACGAGGAACCCACACAATCTCAGAGCGCACCATCGCCGAAGAGGGCTAAGACTGATTGGGAACCTCGCGCGAATGAGGCTGCTCTCAAGCGTAGCGAGGAGGTCGAGAGTGTCAAAACAGACGAAGAAGCATCCAAGTTATTGGAGGAAGTTGTCGGGCTAATCGCCCAAGCTCAAACCGTGGACGGACAGGCGTCGATGGCATCGGATATCTCCGACACTCTGGATCAGATTCTCAAGTCATACACCGCTGGTAGCGACCTGCCTTCTGTCGGTGATATGTCTGATGCGTCCCACGTTGACCATCGTCCGAACAACACGACGTCATCGAACGACGTTCTGGCCATTTCGGACGAATTTGGAGATTTCTTCGATTTTTCGTCGTATGACACGTTTTCAAAGGCAACTACCCCAGACTTGGTTCCGACTTCATCGACGAACACCAGTCCGGAGTCCGCTTCCGATGGTCCCGCTCACACGCCCCTCGCGGTTGACACCGGCTTTGGCGACGAGGGCCTCAATGGCGGTTCTGACATCAGAAAGTTGGGGTTTTGGAGCGAGATAGATGGCGGTGAAGGTGTGTTGTACCAGCAGGACAACTGGAAGTGGGGAGGCCAAATGCCGACCATGGATCCCGCCTGGGCCATCTCCACGACGACGACACTTTAGACTTGTTGTTTGTTCTGGTGGATCCTTCGCAAGGATCGTGCGTATATTCTCCTCCCATATTACAACTTTCTCTCTCCCCGCGCTCTCTATTGGTTCGTCCATAACTATTTCTGATTCGAGACCGCCTCCCTCACTTTTCCTCACCCCCTGATCCCTAACGTTTCTTGCTTCATATCTGTACACCCTTTTATAACTCGCCCCCTACTTGTCGCACGTGCTATCCCAGGATCTTTTACCTTTAGCTACTCTTCCCTTTATCTGGTAGTTTCCTTATCTCCCTGTGTATCTCTATCATGTTGTGTTTGCTATCGATATAATCATAGGAAATTACAGTGCAGCTTACGTATACTTTTTGGGGAATAGACAATCGATAAGCATTTCCACTTGGTCATGTCCACCACATTGATCGACCCTACCCAGAAAGAAGGTACGCCTGGGGCTGACGTGGTCGTTGCCCCCGCGCCGCCCGCGATGACAGAACTCCCGGACGCCTCAACGTACAAGGTTTATCGACCGCCCAACGTTTTAGACTCGCCGTTCTCCAAGGGTTAGTCCATGGTTCCCAGCTGTGGGTGCGGGATTACTGATAGATCCACGAAGAGATCGCCGACGTTCCAGCTGCGTATTTCGAGGCAACCACAGCGGACGTAAAGGCTGCACAAAAGTCACTCCATGCCCGGACGGAAGCGTTGGTCAACGCATCATTCAGAACCAGGGAAATGAGGGAGGCTGCCGAGAAAGTGAAGGCGGACAAGTACCCAACGGTGAGCAATCCGTCGCCAGTACGATAACTATTGCCTCAAGGTAATTCGAAGGCTACGATTAGGGTCAAGTTTTCAGATAGGACCCAGCTGGAAAAGGTTTTTCCCTCCGCGAACAGGATTAGATCAGTATACGCGTTCGTGAGGAGCCTGTTGCGCGAAGATGTGAAACCCATCAAGTTCGTCCTATGTGTGTGGAACTCTTCACGATCACTTCAACGGGTACTGATATCCACGTCTCCCATCTAGATCAGACTCCCCCACCACGGGAGCTGAAGGTCTCGGACCCCAAAGTTCGGGACCTCTCCCTTCTCCAGCTGGAACTTGTCCCGACAGCGGTGCTGCACGTCAAGTTCTTTGACGAATCATTAAATCGTGAGTTATCGTCTAAGTAACCCATCGTCCCGCTTAGTTCTGTTTGTAGACAACAACGTTCAGGCCCCCATTGTTCCTCCCGTCTTAGCCGCCGCAGTTGACCTCCCCCTGCCACCACCGAGCACGAATGAGCCGGACGGCAAATTGCAATTACGTGGTGGGAGAACACTGGAGTCAAATTCTGCCGGGTCTTCAAAGTTATCTGAGAGGGTGAAGTCCAAAAATGCTGGGCTGAATACTCCCGAGGCCCAAAAGAAGCTTGGGAAATTCTTCAAGGGTCTCGGGCCAAGTAAGGCACCTCTCTTCCACTGGTATCGCGGCTGATTCCATTTTGGTCAACCAGGGACATAGAATGTATATCACCGTTCGCGTACTAACACTCGTTGACTATGATCGAACACTGTTTCGCTGTTCCATTCTACCATGATGGTGCGCCTGAGAACAATTACGAGTTCGCACTTATTCTGGATGTTTGTCCAGCCACTTGGCAACCCTTTCTACAAGGTCACTCTTTTTCCCACTGATGCTTTCACCTTTGAACCTCAAGAACACCTGAGGAAAATTGGTCACCCAGCTCATGGGTCTACAGAACGGGGCGCAATTTACCTTAAGTTGCTCGACAACGAGCTATGCATCCTTAATTTAGAGACAACAGCTAATGAGAATTGGCATGCGCTCACCTTGGACAGTTTCCCAGAGTCATACATGCTCCTGATTTCTGTTTCGTCAACCCCGATCTCCTTTTACCAGTATTGAGTTTTGCTTGGTCGTGGACAAGCGAAAATACTTGACCAACCATCTTCCTCTTGGAACCAACTGTTGTAATAATTGTGTGTGAGGATGCATCAGAATCCACGAGATCTCTCCATGTCTGGAGGAGAACACCAGCACGCTAGATAAGTTGGGGTCAATTGACACCAGAAACCCACATGATTGGATATACCTTATGCATTGCTTTATAATTTGGAAGAGTGATGTCCTCAAATGTTTCTGGGTCAAACTCTTCTCTGAATGCTGCTGCTTCCAGCTGCAGATTGTGGTACTCCAAAGCTGAATTGGGGTAGTTTGAGATTTATGAGAAGAAGTAGGTGGGGATGTGCTACCTGGGTTTGGGTTTGAGTCAACTGGGTACCCACTATCTTTCTTTAGAGACAGCTTGGTAATCCAGGATTCAGCTGCTTCTATGAGTTGGTTGGATGCTGTCATGGAATTTAGATTCAAGAAAAACGGGTGGCAGAGCATGCAAACCTCTGGCAGCCTCTTCAATTGGTGCACTCCTGATGTCATCAGCAAATGGGAGATGAATGAGGTGAAAGCCCCCAGGTTCATTCTCTTTGAGGTTTTCCTCCTGTGGATGGGGTGGTTTGGTAAGAGTGGTGACTTGTGGGCATGTAGTACCTGAGGGAGCATTGCACAGAAGGATGGTGTTGAATTTCTCCGGAAGAGGGTTAGGGTGAGCCCAATCTTCCTCTTCTCTACCATGGACTTCAGGAGTGCACCAAATGTGCGCCTGCTACCAGAGTATGCCTGATGATCTTAAGCTGGTGGTGCCCCTATACATAACTGGGACTCACATCCTCATCTGGGTAAATGAAGGTTGAATGTTTGATGTTGTCTTCAAATAGTAGCTCTGAGTGATCTTTAAACCCAAGGAGCTGTATCCCTTGGGGAATGTCAGAAGTATGGGAGGAGCAGGGGTTGGAATCATGCCTGGTTCAAGTCCAAGGGACCTGAAGGCCCTTACTTCTTCTGCAGTATAAAAAGGCTTGTAGGGTTGAGCCAGTACCAAATTAGGGATAATCATCACACTCACACATTCTCCATGTTCTACCATTCTTGTGCCCAAATCATCCAGTTCTACCCCTTCATCCTCTTCATTCCCCCTTGTGGTAGAACCTCCTAACATACCAAACAGCACCTCAGACCTCTTTGCCACAACCTGCTTTTCCTGTGAATATAATTGTCAGTCTAGCAACAAATACCTGCCTGCATGGCCCACCTCATCAATATACATTGCTTTCACCGATACAGGTTCAAGCTGGTCTCCTGCATCATAGAACAACCTATATGTTCCCTTCTTCTGCTCAGTAACAAGCCCATACCTATAGAGTACGTTATGGGTGTTTCCTGGCATGTCACAGTATTACATACCCCTTCACACCAATGGTGAACCCGCCAGCCAGGTGGAATGGAATGCTGAAGAGGGTACGCTTAGGAACTTCTTTGATCCTCATCTGCTCCAGGAGTTCCTCAATTTTAACAATGGAAATTGACTGCTGAAGAAGTGAGGTGTTGTTTTCATCCTCTGTAAAGGTATCTGCTGGCAAAACTGACTGTTTCCCAGTCAGAACCCCAAAGAAAGGAAGTGATGAACTGGAGATCACCGAGTAGAATTTTGATGCATTGAATGGCCGACTCTCAGAGGCAATGAAGAACGGTTCAACACTGACTCCAGCTTGCAACAAATCCTAGTGAAGAGTGAACATCCACTGGGTGAAGAAAGACATACACCAACCACTAGAGTTGTCTGGGCAGAGATGGACAGTTGAGTGTCATCCTCTCCGGGATGTGGATCGTCTTGATCCGTGATGAGGAATACCCGCTTTATTGCTGCCTTTGATGCCCTTGTTTGTCCCAATCAATTCGGTACAGCCTTCTCCCCTATGAAACGAACTCACCCGTCCCGGATGACCCAGTTACAGCTCGTGAATACGTCGCCCAACGGCACCTGCCCCTTCAAAGGGGGGAATTGAGTTCTGAGGTACTCGGGGCTGGAACGCGCGTCTGTAGCGGACATAAGCCTGGCTGTAGCATAAGAGGCGAAGACAAGCTACCTTCGAGAATGTGGACGATCTCCTTAATACTTGGGCCATTGATGGTTTCGATCGGCTGCAACAAGAAAGTGTTTGGTTTCATTTCGGGACCAGAGTCCAGCTTGTCGCGTGGTTTGGTCTATCCCAAGAAGTTACAAGAGGAGGTTTGTAAGGTGGCTTCCCCACGTACGGTGTTGAAGAGGAGAATTCCAACAGAGTCCGCGGGACCGACGATGACCTTTCTTTTCTGAATCCGCATGGCAGCATCGAGTGCTGCTAACAGGTGAGAGGTCTCCACCCCTTCGTACACGGGGTCATCGCGCGGTTCCTGCATGGATTCCGAACAATCGATGCAAAACAAAATCACATCACGTTTACCCTCGAACCACTGGATGGTAATTGAATGAGTACGTAGGTCAATCGTGGGATGTGTGAACCTACGGAGGCGTCCTGCAACTCGTCTTGATCCTCGCCCTCGATCTCGTTCCAGTCTTCATATGCCATTTCGAACAGGTGGGCGCGGGTTGAAGGTTGTGGCCGTGATTTGAGATGCGGCAGGTCACAGGACCTGGTCAATGGCTCACCGACTACCCCCATCGAGGGAAATCCCACTCTCAGATCTCCTCTCCAAGGCCCCACCCATCCCAAAGATAAAGACGGAGGAGGACGTGGAAATTTGGAAAACAACTAGGAGCTATAGTGATCTCGGTTTGTTTTTACAGAGGCTGAATCAAGCAGTGGTTGGTCATTATCTGCCATTCACGCCGCAGTCTCCCAGCCAGGTCAATGACTTGGTGTCTACTACCCTCAAGGTGCCGACTAATCCTTGACCCTTAGCATGTGGCTGCCCTTCTTGCAGTCTTAGATAAGTTAAACGCGTGGATTGATGAAACCCCCCCGTTACAAACTCCCCAAAGGTTCGGAAACCTTGCTTTCAGGACGTGGGGAAAGAGGCTGGATGATGTACGCCTTGGCGTTTAGCTAAAAGCGGTCTTCTTTCTTGACCTCGACCCCCAGAATGTCGACCAACTTCTCTCGACTGCACTCCCCGCCGAGCTCCACCCTGCGATCCCTTATCTTTCCCCTTACCTTCTAACATCCTTCGGTTCTTTCCTTCGCATGGATTATGGATCTGGGCACGAAACATCCTTCGTCATATTTCTACTGTGTCTATCGCTCCTCAGATTTTTCACATCCGAGCAGGATGAAGAACGACAAATCGTTTTGCTTCTCTTCGTCCGATACCTCAGACTTTGTTGGCGACTCCAGGATGTGTACAATCTAGAGCCCGCCGGAAGTCATGGGGTATGGGGGCTGGATGATTACTCATTCCTGGGCTATATCTTCGGCAGTGGTCAGCTTCGCGGTGGGCATTTCTGGCTTGAGACCATCCCGACGCAACTGAGATCAATCGTACAGACCAAACAGAGATATCAGTATCGGCGATACTACACCCCCCGCTCCCTCCTACCAATCTATACTTCATGCAGATTATGCGGATCCATGAGTTCAAACATGGCCCTTTTCACGAACATTCTTCACAACTCCATTCCGTTGCGGTTGGTGTGCCAAACTGGAGCAAAGTAAATTCTGGCCTCTTCAAGATGTACCAAGTAAGGGCACACAGCTCTCTTATCACAGCGGGTGGCTGACCGTGACTCAGGCTGAAGTACTTGGGAAGCGCGTGGTGGTCCAGCATATCCCTTTGGGCGGGCTCATGGAGTGGGAGCCAAGCCCCAACCAGGGTTCGTGTGTTCACGATCCCCGTTAGGGGGTGAAGGCGACAACCGCGCTGGGACCTCCAGGAGTTATGCAGAGTCAGGCGGGGCTTGGTGCACTTTCCCGACGAGCACGATAAACCAGTTGTACTTAGCCTTCAATGAAATGACCGCCGTCGGATCATCCGATCCATCTGGGCGATGCACTTCCCTCGGCAACTCCCGTTTCGGAAAATTTGGCCGCACAAAAATTTGGGCCGACAAAAATCTCCCCAACCTCTCTCTTCCCCCCACCCCCGTGCCCAAACGAACACCCTGCTCAATTCCTGGGTTACATACATTTCTATTTTTTAGAGATAGCAAGTCTCTGTCGTCACTTCGACCTCAGAGCGCGAGCCATCCGTCATTTCTGCCGAAAGGAATAGAGATCTCCGTCTGTTGACCCGACCGTGAGTCCACGAATTCCCCAATTCACGACCACCCCTATCTCACTCAGCTTTTGGCATCGGTTCCAGGTGGTCATCCGTTCGAGGTGATTACGATCGCTCGGCTGCTTGGCTGCCCTCTCATGCGCTTTCCAGGAGAACCCCCTTGACACGCATACACCCAACTGTTACTATTATTCAATAGCCTCGCAACGGGCGAGGCCTACCCCCGACTGCTTTGAACCAAAGAGTTTACCGTCCTACCCCCACGCGGCGGTTCAGGCTCGGTAACCTTCGGTGCCTCCAACCACAAACTACGCAAGCTGCCTCTCCAAGAATCCACCTACCTGAACTCTAAAACACATCGCCAGTTTTCATCATCGGATTTGCCTTCCTCTGACACCGACTACACCACAGTCCAAATGTCTCAAGTTGAAGTTCTCCCCGTTCAGTCTCACGCTGAGTTGAATTTTAACTCTTCCAAACTGGGTGATACATTTTCGATTCGATGGCACCCCGAAACCTATCCAATCGAGGCGCCGGATACCGACGAAGGGCCCGATGCATCCTTTCCCAACCTCCCTCCCCTCCAGTACGGCCACCCGAATTTTCACCTAAGAAACGGAGTTATGAAGGCCTTGTCCCTTGCAGTGGATGGCGAACCAGACGCGGAGCGCGCTTTCTACGTGGCAGACCTCAGTCAGGTTTACCTCCAGTTCCAGCGCTGGAAGCGTTGCCTCCCTGAAATCGAACCCTTCTTTGGCACGTCTTGGTTCCATCGAATTACTACGTTCTCAACTTACCTCCCCTCCCCCTAGCTATAAAATCCAACCCCGACCCCTACGTCCTACGTTTGCTCGCCTCACTGGGCGCAGGTTTCGATTGTGCATCCAGCGGGGAGATCACCAATGTGCTGGGGTTGGGCGTTTCCCCCTCTCGAATCATCTTCGCAAACCCATGCAAAGCAACTTCGTTCATCCGTCACGCCGCAAAAACCAATGTCAAGATGATGACCTTCGATAATTTGGACGAGCTTTGCAAAATTGCACGATCCTTCCCCATGGCCAAACTTGTCATCCGCATCCACACAGACGACACCAAGGCTTTGTGTCGTCTCAACCTCAAGTTTGGCGCGTCGTTGGTCGCGGTCCCCAGCTTACTTGCTAAAGCAAAAGAGCTTGGCCTGGATGTCATCGGAGTCAGTTTCCACGTTGGAAGTGGATGTTTCGACCCCTCCGCATTTGCGGACGCCATCCAGCGCAGCAGAACCGCTTTCGACATGGGAAAGGATGCGGGATACGAATTTTCGATGCTTGATATTGGCGGCGGCTTCGAGGATGCGACCTTTGACGCGACTGCACTTACAATCTCCAGTGCGATCAACGCCCACTTCCCCGATCGAAGGGAGACAGGCTTGCGAATCATTGCGGAACCTGGTCGCTATTTCGTATCCAAGGCCTTTAGTTTAGCGACCAATGTTATCGCTCGTCGGACCCCCACTTCCGCTGAGAGCGAAGTGGAGAAACAGGAGAACTCGGACGCTCCGAGCGTCAGATGTATGTTCATCCCACCCTCAACCACCCTATGCTTACGTTACCCTAGTTTACATTAACGATGGGGTGTATGGCGCATTCAACTGCATCCTTTTTGATCACCAACATCCTCGCCCCTATGTGTTGTCGATGAACGGGTCATTCCACGTGCGTTCCTCCGAGCCCCTGGCAACCTGCAGCGTCTGGGGGCCAACTTGTGACTCCATGGATTGTGTGTGCCCCATGACCCAATTGCCGGATGCGCTCCGCGTCGGGGATTGGCTCGCCTTTGACAACATGGGAGCGTATACCATCTGCGCAGCGAGCCAGTTCAATGGCTTCGAGGTCAGTAACGTGATTTACACGAGAGGGAGCGGGCGCGTTGCGAACGAAGTGAGGAAGGCGTTGAGGAGTCTGTAGTGCTTGTAAATCGGATCGATGCTTATTGACACGTTCTACGGTTTTGTAACGTCTGTTTTCTGAACATGACTGTTTTCTGCGACGGGATAAAAACGCTACACGGTTTGATCTTGTCAAGCAAGTTTTACTCGATCGTGGTCGATCAAAGTAGATCAGAACTTCCGTCGGTCGACGGGCAGTTTGCCCCAACACATGCGTAACGATGGCAATCGAAGGCGGTCACTCGACGACACCCCTCCTCTTCCTCCCTATACGATCCACAGGGGCGAACCCGTCGTGCCAATTGTCTCTTCGGTCGGTAGGGTAACGCGCCTCTGGCCTCAAGTTGTCCCCCAAAGAACCGCGCTTCACCACGACCCACCTCGGGTGATTGCTTCAGGCGCGGCGCCGATGAATTTTGATCGGCCGAGTTGTTGCCAACGCACTGGCCATGGTCACTAGAAGCTTGTCCGTCTCCGAATTTGCATTTTTGCCCCAGAGCCATGGAGGCACGGCGTGTCGTACCGTTGAAGCCCACATTTCCAGATCTCGCCCTCCAGTGCCGTCTCGTCTACAACGCAACCCCGTCCCCAACGTCACCCAAGTGCTTTTTCCTTTGTCGTGATCCGTGGCCCAGAATCGACACCGTATCACACGTTGCGACCGGTGCCTGTTTGTATGCCTTATTTATATACGGCACCATCACATTGTCGGACGGTAGCTCCCTCCTTCGATAGGTGAATCATGATACCTTCGCCTTCGGTGAGAGCCCACACCCAGCCCACACTCAACCCGCCCCCTAAAGCACCCCCCAGACCCGTCTAAGACGCCCCTTCCCTCCAGATCCCCGATCCGATATTGCCGTCACCAAAGGGCGGTATATCACAAGCAACGATCCTCGAGGATACATGTGCGTTCGCCCATCCACCAGCCCTTTCGCCATCTGACCTCCCCTGAAACTCTGCAAGTCCCGTCTACGAGTACCCGCTCCGCGGACAGTGGATCATGATGGACATGGATGACGGATACATACTGTGGACAGGCATATGGAAGGGTCAGTGCGGGTGGCTCAACGTTCCCGGTCGTATCTCAATCATCTCAAAATCAGCGCTCGGTCATTCGAAAGGTTCGCTGAACGAGCTCCACAAAGCAATCACTCAATGACACCATCTGTTGCCAGCCGACATCGTGAAGTTTCTAGAATCTGAACCAGAAGTTGCCCCGCTCATCCGTCGGATCCGGGGTGGGTACCTGAAGATCCAAGGGACGTGGATGCCATTCGAAGTGCGTACTGCTAGTCACTCCTCCCTACACTCCCGCTTACACCCCGCTAGGTCGCTGAGCGACTGTCTCGCCGGTAGGTCACGTCGCCGAAAGGCAGGCAGCCCTGAAGTTCTTACATCCTGCGTCTACAAGGGTTGCTTGGGATATCCGATATGAACTTGTACCGTTTTTTGGGTATGGAGTACCCCTACCACCCCTACGCAAGCTGACCAGCTCTCCAGACCCACGTTTCCGGATTCTTGCCTCGCCCCAAACGCCCCCGGTTTTGGAGAGATCATCCCAGCCGAAAGTCGTAGGAGGCGAAGTGCAATGCCTCATTATATGGTCTCTGACTCGAGCCATATGGCGTTCATGTCCTCGTTTGATCTTGCTGTTCGACCGTCGTTTAACGAGCGTCCCTCAACCTCATCAAGGGCTGTCCAACCACCGGTTCACGGTATGATGTACCAGGAGAACCTTGACACCCAAGAAGAACACAAATATACACCCCAAAATGCCCGAAGGGGTTCCTTGCCGGAGATATTACCCCCTTTGCGTTCATCCTCGGCTAATGGGGTGGTCACACTGCCGTCCATAAGCGCCTTCGACGATCACCCTTCGTTGCGCGACTCCCCGTTGGCCGTCTTGAGACGCCTGAAGAACGATTCTCCGGACCCTGCACAGGTGTAGACCGTGAAAATCGTCGCCGTTTGCCTAATCAACCACTCCACCCGAGCTAAGCATCCATAATTCGAGCCAGGTTGTTGGAATTGCGGTCCCGACGCGTTAATTCTGTAACTCACTTTGGTCTATATAGACCGTCCGCCACTTCCGTGGATGAACGTTGACGCGGCGGCCACCCTTAACGATGGGGTGCGGAGGCGATTGGAGGCATTCTGTAGATCCTCATTGCAATGTTGTCTACTAGCCGCTGTACGCATAACCGAGTGGTTATCCTAATACAGTGGTGACCTGCGTAATCTGTAGTCGAAACTTGCCCATTCCTTCCTGGTGAGGACCAGCCGGAGTTGCGTTTTGTTATCTGATAAAATCGTGATTTGAAATTGGCTGAGTTCATCCGTGCTTTATTGCGACATCGTCGACCTTGTGTTCGCAGGGCTCTCGTTCGTCCACCCATGTCTATCGTCCACATTGTCAAATCTCCCGACCACTTCAAGTCTCTCCTCTCCGCGGACCTCACCCGGGTGTCTCTGATTAACTTTTGGGCGCAATGGGCTAGTCCGTGTGTTCAGATGAACGCCGTTGTACAGGAGCTGTCGAAGAAATATCCTCAGGCATTGGTGCTGCAGGTGCGTCGCTCGAGAACTTGACGAGACCCTCATGCGATACATTCCTTGGACTTCAGGTGGAAGCCGAGGAACAACCAGACATCGCTGAATCCTTCGAGATCGAGGCCGTCCCCACCTTCCTCATCCTCCAGGTTGGGTACAGCGGTTGCGTTTTGTTGACTCTTCTGATCCCTTGCACGGTTATCAGGGCCACACCTTACTGGCTCGGGTAAATGGTGCAGACGCCCAGCAACTCACGGATTCGATGGCAAAGTTTGTAAAGGCCCCATCATCGGTACATCCACTCTCATCGACGGAAAAACGTCCAGCAGGTAGGTAGATACGCCCAAACTCCGAGGGAAACACTCAAGTCTTAAAGTACCCGCGGACGACGCCGAGGAGAAGCAAGAATTAAATACTCGTCTGAAGGCGCTCATGGAGCAGGACACGGTCGTGCTCTTCATGAAGGGTACCCCGGATGCTCCTCGGTGCGGCTTCTCAAGGAAGATCGTGAAGCTCCTTGAAGATCAAGATGCGAAATACTCTTCATTTGACATTCTATCGGATGAAAGTGTCCGCTCAGGTATTGCCAATCTTGATCAGATCGTGCTCCCATACCTGACATTCTGCAAAAACTAGGCTTGAAGGTCTACAATGACTGGCCGACATTCCCACAGCTCATCGTCAAGGGAGAATTCGTGGGTGGCCTCGACATCGTCCAGGAGATGGTTGATAATGGCGAGTTTAAGGAACTCGTTGCTAAATAGTCCCATCTACCTCTGTAACTATACGCGCTCGAGTTTCATAATGCTATTACTGTCTTGGGTATGAGTCCGATTACACCTCCGCCCACTCCATCCCAGCCTGGGATCTTTGCGCGACACACAGGGCACCTAAGGTCTATGCATCAGCTTTGTAATTGGGGCTGATTTCGACGCCCAAACCTTGCCTCTGCGCCCTCCGCGTCACGAGAGAACCGTGCACGGCCAATCGACGCTTCTACCGCGCTGAATAGACACTCTCCACAACAGACATGTCCACTGTAAATGTGTCAGCAGTCGTAACATCCAGATTCCGATTTGCGTTCACCATGGTGTCACCGTGGCGTTGGTCACCACGCCGAAACAAATAGGACAAGTATACGCGGTAAAGGGTTCGACCATTGGCGATTGTTCCCTGCCATCAAATTGGGTCTGGGGAGGTTCACCAGACTGGGACTCGTGCTCGTCCGGCTCGGGCATGGGCAAAACTTCCTCGAGTTCTGGGGAACGAGCTGGGCGTTTCCCTCTGGCCTTCTCTGACAGAGGGTCACGCGAGAGGCCTTCGTTCTCACCATCAGAGTTCTCGAGTTCAACCCTCGGCCGTTTGGAAGAGCGACCAGTCTCCGTGTCAGTGTCTTCCTCTAGGCCCACCGAGTCTTTCGCACGTTTTTTTGCCCCTTGTCCGCCCGGTTCGGGCACTGATACCCCAACGTCAGCTGCGTCGTCCCCCGTTTGATGCAGATCCAAGTCTGGTAGTTCAACAACACCGTAGCCAGGATGACCATCAAGAACCCGGAGCCCGGGCATGGGTGTGTGAAGGGGAAAGTAATGTCGGTCCGATCGATCGATTCCAAGTAAAATGCTACCAGTACGTGTCTAGTTACAGAACGGGGGGTTTACATGCCCGAGAGCTCATGATACGGTGTCGGGTCAGTCAGACTTTTTCGCATCGCCGAAGCTATCGGATGGACCAGGAGTAGGGGGAAAGTGGTTGTAGGAAGGAGTGCTTGGAACGGTATCGTTGTGGTTTAACGATGTCGAACGAGACAGTAGAGATGGGGTGTAAGGGACCCGAGGGCTATAGGGTGGTAGCCCATTGATGGATGGTGAAAGTGTTCCAGGCGATGGGGGCATGGGCGAAATCGGTCCAAACGAGGACCGGGTGACCGAAGGAGGTGGGCCAAATGACGGCGTGCCGGGGCTATTTGGAAGGTATGGAGAAGGTAAAGGGCTGTTCGAGGTTCCCAAGTACGGGGAGTCGTACGGGGAGCCATACGGGGAGTCTTTCTCCACAACCCAACCATTACCCTGCTGGATGACCCGAGTCGGTCCAGACCCCTTACCTCTCGCGCGTATGTCTCCACCCGCCCACTTAGACCTAGTACCACTGACCTTCGTTGGAGTGGGGGGAACGAGGCCAGAAGACTGGTCGGCCCCCGTGACCACGTCAATGGCTTTCGCGCCTACACGAACAGCGTAGGACACGCAGACGAAGATCCCCCCTACGACCCCGATACACCTGAAGGGAAAAAGGGGTAAACAATAAATCGCACATAAAAAAAGGGGAGCCACCTGATGAAGAACTGGCCAAAAGTAGTTGTCCTTTGGTGGATTGCGATGTTCAACGGATCGAGCTCAAATTTGAAGAAGATTCCTGGAGTGCCCCGGCCATGGTCAACTTGCCGAGTGTAATGGGTGACACTGTACTGGTTCGTTCGTAATGGTTGGCTCCGAGGTGCGACGTAGGTCGTAGGAACGACGTGAAGGAAGTATTGATAGGCAATGAAAGCTGACATCAAAGTTAACATTGTGACCGACAACCGACATTTGGTAAGCTCACGTTCGTGAGTAAGTTCAAAGGAATTGTCCAACGGTTGGGCGATGTCTGGGAAGTACGGGCCAAAGGAAAATTCTGTGATTACGTGTGAGAGATTCATCACTGCAAAGCCGGTCAGATTCCTCTTCTCGCCCAGTACGGAAGTCGGACTAACAGCTGTGGTCAACATGCTGATGGCTAGTATAACCGTGCCCAAGAGTTGTGACGTGCAAGTTCGCTGGCAACGGACAGGGTGAGTGAATAGGCGGAAATTACAGGATGGGATCGTTTACCTGTAACTTTCTTCACGGTAACGGTCCCGAATATGCGGCAGGCACTCCCATCAGGGCGGTAATTGTAGGTCGGCTTGAACGCAGGTGGGTCACGGCGAAGGATGGTGTCCAAAAGACCACGAGATTTCCGGGACTGGGAAATGGCTTGACGGGCAGAAAGAGCTTGGGTATGCTCTTGGAGGAGCGTCGCTTGGCCGACGTCGAATAGAGTCTGGGGAACCGTGAGTAGACAGTCCGAGGAATGGATGAAATAGAAGTACCCCATCCCTCCTGAAACCATTGCTGAGATACAGTCGGTCGCCAACAGCATCCCTTAAGTCAACACTCATATCTGTTTAGGAGTTTAATGTTCGTGCAGGGGATAGAGAGAGGGAAACGTTCAGACTGACATCCGCAGGGCATGTTGACGACCATGTCAACGTTTACGTCCATAGTGGATGAGTTTTCGGCATCAATACTGAACTCGTAGTCGGGCCAGCCCCAGATGTATTCGCCAATGTCATTGAGAATTAGTAGGGTGGCCAGGAGAGAGACGAAGAGGGTGAGGAATCCGCGGGAATCGGTCCTGGCTTTGTAGGTGGAGGGTAACTTTGGGAACGCATCGAAACGTGTGAGGTTCTCCGGAACGACAGCCTCGAGTTGTTCGATAATCGTCCCTGGCTCGGACTGGGACGCCATGGCAGTTTGAGGTAAAGGGGAACGAGATAGAAGAGAAAACGGAAGGAAACGAATGGACAACGTGGAACTCGGGTCAAGAGAGCGGATGAACTGGTGGCGGATTGATTCCTTCCATCACTCACGCGGTCACCGGTCACCCACCACTGCCATGTCCAAGAAAAAATCCGAGTGTCTGCAGACTCACGCTCTCAACGTCCCCTGGGTCCAGATCCTCAAGGGAAAGCGGCTCATTCTCGCATCTGCAAGTCCAAGGAGAAGGGAAATCCTAGCAATCTTTGTACGAGCTCACCTCTCATCACACGCACGCCTCTCCAACTCGCCCGACAGGGATTGGACCCAGAGATCGTCCCTTCAACCTTTGAGGAAAATCTCCCTCTGTCTCAGTTCGAAGACCTTCATGAATATCCAGTTGCGACTGCGAACTTCAAGGCGGTAGAGGTCTATCGACGCCTGGTGGTATGGTACTCAATCATCTCGTGTCGAAATCCCTAAAAACCGCCCCTTGGTCAGGAACAAGATCCAGACGACCCTCCCGATCTGGTTGTCGCAGGTGTCGTGCAAAAAGCATCCTAAACAGTGTCCGACCATCTTGACGACGACTGTTCAAGCTGATACCGTCGTTCTCACCCACCCCCCACCCACTCTGTCATCCACACCACACTCAGAATTACCCGGTTTCCGCCCGGACTTGTTGGAGAAACCGACCTCACGCGATGACAATCTCCGAATGTTGCATGATTTGAACGGGAGTAGATGTGAAGTCGCTACTGGGGTCTCCATCGGTGAGCGTTGAACCTTTGGTGCCCCATAAACCGCAACTCGTGAGTTCCCTCCACCAAGGACCCACATCTCATGATGTTCGTTTTCATGACTTATCTACATTGTCCGACCTCACCGCTTGACGAAACCGCTTACGCTGATCTCTTCCTTGTATTCGCCTTGCTATCACATGGCTCCTGACACCTTATTTTCAGATTCCGTGATCCATGCCTAGTCTACCCCGTGCTCGAGGCACCTGGCTATAAGATCCAGTAAGTTTCTCTCCCGTCCTTTACCAGGAATGGTGTCTCATCCGAAGGTAGTTCTATGGACGATAGGACCCTTGTCACGTTTAGCGATAACCCTGTCAGTTTGTTGAACGCGTATGCGGACAGTGGAGAGGGCATCGATAGGGCCGGCGGCTTCGCTGTCCAGGTAAGACAAACGAACGGCGGTGGGGTTTGGCCGATAACTAAAGATTGAGTTAGGGTCTTGGGGGCATGCTTATCCGCAAAATTGAGGGGGATTTCCATAATGTCGTGGGCTTCCCAGCGGCAGCATTTTTTAAGAACTTGGAAATTCTGCTTGAAGAGGAGGTGGACTTCTTGAGTATTTGATAGCAATCACCACCATCATCCTGCGCTTGTCACTTTGTACAACCCAATTCAGACGCAACCACGGGTAAAGATCATCAGGCCACCATCCTTTGAAGCGTTCCATCCCCTCTGGATGGGTCGTAAACCGAGAAAATGGTTTGCAGCGTCCCTCCACCCTCTCGTGTTCACCTCGGTTCGTCTAACCAGCCGATTCACCAAGGCGACCGGATGCACTAAGCACAGGCACCGCATCTGCTTCTTCGCCGCTCCCGCCAAGTCTGTCGTAATGCGTTGACAAATAACCCTGGACCTCGTATGGTCGTGGATCACAAGAGAGACCGGTGGAGGTTTTATCTTCGTTCTCGTTTCCATCGCCGCCCCCAGATACCCCCCCATGGCTTTTGTCGCTCGCCGTCGTACCAGAGACTCGGTGGACAGCAGGGTCCGTCCGAGGGTGTCCTCCGCCCTCTCCCAGCTCTTCTCCAGAGCCAGGAGACTCTCCGTCGATCCTCTCCGTCCCGTTGCCTCCAACGGGACCTCTTTCCCCCAGTGGCTCGCCCAGTACTCCGCGGACCCTGTCACCACCTCACCCACACCTTCCTTTGAAATCCGTCGGCCGAGCGGATTAGGCCAGCGGTCCGATTCGTTCTGTTCAGACGGCTCCCTGGGGAGTATTCGCCACGCGGTCGTGGTTGGCGTTGGTCACAAGAGACCTGGCCATTACCGACACCCATCTGCCAGCGAACCGAATCTCCTACACCTTTCGGCAGCTCAGCAAGACACACACCCGGTCCCGTGCCAGCTTACAGGCTCCGTGTTCGAGAGCCAGACCACGTTCACATGCGAGACTCAGTCGGATTCTGCGTCGTTGCTGTCCACCTCTTCGTACGTTCACACCTACAACATCCCTTCACAAATATGGGAGAAGGTCATGCAATTCCTACCCCACCAAGATCTCCCATCCTTGGCCCGTGTCTCCAGCGATACACTACCACACGCACGGAAGGTCATGTACGAAAATATCGACCTACAATCCTTACTCCTGGACGCGACGCGTCTGTGCATCGAGTCGTTGGGATCTCATCCAGACTTGGCTTCGCTCGTCCAAACATTCAAATCCCCTGTCCTTCCTTCATTCGATGACATGCAAGGTCCGCTACCCTCGCTCTCCTTCGCGTTCGCTCTCTGCAACATGAAAAACATCATCTCACTCTCCCTACCACATTTCGACAACAATATCTTCCATTACACCACATTCCGCTTACAGCACTTAAGCTTGAGCTGTGAAGCCATGTCTATTCCGCAACAGGCCCATTTCTCTAGTTGGCTCACCACACAACACCCTATGATCTCCCTCTCATTGCCTGCTCTCACCACCGAGTTGTTTCTCTCTCCTTGTGTTCCGGTCCAACGCCCATCAGACCCAGACCGTATCGACCTGGGGCGGTTCTCCTTCCCCACCCCACCCTCACGTTCATTAAACATCCCCAACCTTCGAAAGTTTGATGGCCCGATATCGCTGGTACAGGATCTTGTCCCGGGCCGACCGGTTTCGGAGGTCGTTATTCACGTCAACAAGACACTTTATGATGGTCTCAAACCTTCGCAGCTGATGGGCTCTATTGCGAGGTCCACCGCCTCTGTCGAGAGATTGTCAATCCGTTCGAGTCCCTCCAGGATTATTGACGCGCGGACGATGGAAAGGCTCTTGATGTCAGCCGGCGCGGAGTTCGGTCCGTCTGTTCTTCATCTGGAAATTAGTTGGGCCGGAGACGACGAGGTACGCACTCCGTTGTCAAGCTTGGAACATTTCTTTTGCTCAACACCCTAGACTGGCAGTCACTGTACCGGCATATGTTGTCCATTATGCCCAGGTTCTCGAACTTGCAGACGCTGAACTGTATCCCGACCTCAGCTTCACCCGTGGTGGCACCTGTCGACGTCATCAACGAGGATCTTTTTGTCTCCCCCACTCCCCCATTATTCCCATTCCCTCGGAGAGCCTCTCCGGAGATTACGCCTACACCACAGCTTCTTTCTCTACCATCACCTACCCCGTCCGACTCTGGTACGTCAGACGTCGCGAGGACTCGTGAACGCCAGTTCATCAAGTCGTGGGTAAAGGTGTGCCCATCTTTGACCACCGTTACTTTCTTGTGTGGTGCAGAATGGTATGTGATCAGGAGGAGGAGGATCAGCGTAAAAGATGCAATCCCGGCGAGCGTCATAGACAACCCTCCGATGTGTGTTCCGTCGTTCGTGAGATGGAGACATGCTTGACCATGGTTACTCTATCTTCTTCATCCTTCACCCCGAAAATACCTTGTGTGCCGACCAGTGAACTGTACACTCCTTCCCCTTCATTTCGCAACCTTCTTCGGCCTTCGACCCGGCAGGCTACGTGGTTTCTTATCATACTATTTTGACAACGCTATGCGTAGTTCTCGCTTCTAATTCCTATCGTTCTTGGGTAACATTTAGCGGAGCGCGATTATCCATTGCAGAGCATTACGGCTACGCTTCTAGAACCCTCCCTACAACTAATCTGAACGTTGAGGGGATAGTTCTGAACCTGCCACTGGTCAAAGTAAGACCAAACCAACGGTGGAGACCGCCGTAGCCGCCAGAACAACGTAGCCTGCTTGATAGGAGCTCTTTAACGTCAAGACTGGGCCAAGGTCAGTCGTTGTGCAGGGTGTTCGTAACACTCTTGGAACGTACACTTTCCGACATCCCACCCGAGATGCCTGACGCCGTTCAAAGTGTGAAAAGCGAAAGGCGCGGCTAAAATGACCTTGGCGGAATACTTGACCGCTTCAGGAAGTCCGGAGACGACCTCCAGTACGTGTGCGGAGTCGAAAGTTCCCGGAGCGGCAAGATACGCCAAGAAGTAGCTGTACATCACTACGGTAGATTAGGGGTAGAAAACTGAGGTAGATGCAGTGTACCCACAAACACTGAGGCCGACACCAGTAATTCGATTGGCGATAGAGGAGAGCCATGTCAGTTGGGGCTGATAGATGGTGAAGTGGGGGGATGAGGGACGGCGGAGACGCTGCTTGTTCAGGATCGCCTGTGACGAACCCGGTGGTAGGGATTGAACCTGAACCCCGCTGAAAATAAGTGTTTGTGAGCCCCCATGCCACCCAACCCGAGTTGCCAACCCCTTACCGTCGAAGGGCGATTGGCCGGAATGTGTTTTGGGCTACAGCAAAAATTATCAGACAGAAGTCACGCAACGCTGAAACGGTGCTACCAACCCAGACGAGCCTGTAACCCTGGGTTGTTCAACACACGAGCAAGTCCGAGAGCCCTGGTGTAAGACATGGTCGTTGCGCGAAGGTTGTGTGATTTTCGTTCCCGGTAGTGCCCGGATCACATGAGCTCGCAAGGGTACGACCGAAATGGGTCTCATAGCAGGTATTTGTATACACGAAAATCTAGCTAATTCCCTGCCTTCCAGTACGCGATGTCTCCGTCAACCACTAATAGAGGATCAGTTAGTATTTGAAAAAAGGAAGGGAAGTAGCTGGGCTCATTACTCTCGTACGGTTTCCCTTGCTGTCGCAGTTTTCCAGCAGCCTTGACAGCACTCTCGCTACCGTGCTCTTTCAAATCTTCGTAAGACATGATTTCGCCGCAAACGAACTTATTCTCAAAGTCCGAGCTGGCAAAAGGTCAGGAGGGGGACGATCGGACAGCAAACTGTAGAAACATACTGGATGACACCAGCGGCTTGGGGTGCCTTTGTACCTTTACGGATAGTCCACGCTCTCACTTCATCGGGGCCGCAAGTGAAATACCGAATTAACTTTGGGAGTGGGTCAGATCCCTGTTGGGGGGATACGGGGTCGGACGTACATCTAAACTGCTGTAGCCGGCTTGGGTGATTTTTCCCAACGCGGACTGTGTGGCGATATTCTTGAGTTCCGCTTCTCGATCCTCGTCAGATAGTTTGAGTAGTCTCTCTTCCAGGGAGACCGAGAACGGAATCAGGGGGTCCCCTGGATTGTTAGCGTCTATCCAGGCCTTGATCTTTGGCAACCTGAGCGGAAACATAAGACATGGTCAGGGTGACTTGGGGGGGGGGGGGCAAACCATTTGTTCTTTTTCCGAATGTAATCCTTTTCTGTGAGGTTCACAAGATATGTGACAGGCTTTGCAGTGAGGAGCTGGAGGGAATTGACGACATCGATCTGCGTGCAGGTCGGGAACCCAGCTTGAGGAAAGTGTGATCATGGAGACATGAAATATGACCCACCTCCTTGTTCGTCCATTCCATTTTTCGGACGTCCTTGTTTTCTTCTGACAGCAATCTGAGCACCTTCTCTGTCGTTGCCTAGGGGTGTGATAAACGCGGACGCTCGGGGAGGTAGCTTGACATCTGCCGCTTACGATCTCTGCTTTCCGAGCCTTGTCTACAAGACTGGAGTTTCCCAACGACCTGCCGGTTCTTTTGTTGCTCTCCAGCTGCTTCTGAACCCACTCGATATCCTTTAGACGCAATTCGGTCTGGATGATCTCCATGTCACGTATTGGATTTACGTCGCCCTCTACGTGGGTGACTTCGTCATCGTCAAACGCACGGACGACCTGGAATATACCGTCGACCGATCTCACGTGTGAAAGGAAAGCGTTGCCCAAGCCAGCACCTGTGGACGCTCCAGACACTAGCCCGGCGATGTCCAGACAAGTGAGGAAGGCGGGAACGCGAGATGCAGGCTTGTAGAGGTCACAAAGCCAATCGAAGCGCGCATCTGGGACCGGGATTCGAGCTTCCTGCGTAAGCCAGCGTCAATAAGGGAGATGGGAGACGTGTCCGGTAAGGGTACCTCGGGCTCGATTGTAGCAAACGGGTAATTGAAAGCCTTGCCAAGATCTGGCGGAATGTTTAACAACGGTCGCGACGGAGAAGAAGGGTAGTTTTGTTACCTGGAGGGAGGGTCGTCAGCAGGCGCGGAACGGGGGGAGGTGAGACGGACCTGTATTGGATAACACGTTGAAGAATGAGGATTTTCCGACATTTGGCAAGCCTGTGATTGGGGTGAGATTCAAGAAGGGATGAAAAGGACCACAACGGACCGACGATTCCAATCTTGAGGTTATTGGATGGGCGTCCGAGGAGGATTTTCTTCTCCGGAGCCGCCGCCTTTTTTGGAGGCATTTTCTTCTTGAGCGACGGAGGAGATGAATGAAAGTTCCTGGCAAGGGTGGGACACCATCGCTGATAATCTTTCAGAAATTTACAGCTCATGGTCATGTGCCTGGGGACCACGTGTCACGTGATGAAAGGGCGAGGTTCCTGGGGACGGGCCGCCCGATCAACCAAACCCTGTCCGAGACAGGGTCATCAAAATGATAGCACCCCAAGCAAATCCAGGGTCTGTTTCGCCGCTCATCTCATCTGGCTGATAAACCACGCCTCCCTTCCTGATCCTGGTCTACATCCCTTTCTTCCCCTCCTGTCCTCCCCCATGTCCGCCACAACCGTATCCGAATATCTCCTCGACCGTCTTGCCCAGATCGGCGTCGAGGTCAGCCAAACTCCTCACACCTGCTCCCGTTCACCTCTCAACCACGCCCACAGTCTGTGTTCGGCGTCCCTGGTGATTTTAGTCTCCGTACGTCCCTCTCCCCGTCCCTGACTCTGCCAATCTCACGGCGATCCTGCAGAGTTCGCCGTACGTTCCCGTTCGTCGGCTGTCATCTCAGAGTCTTGCTCACCGCCAATCCGAGTAGGAGAAAATCACAGATCACAAGACCCTCGAGTGGGTCGGAGCATGGTTCGCCTCAAACAACATATTCCGCTTCTCCACCAGACCCTGACGCCCTTTGCTTAGCAATGAACTCAACGCCGCCTATGCAGCGGACGGGTACTCTCGTGTTAAAGGTGTACCCGGATGTCTATCAACCACGTCTGTCCAAGGGGTCCTAGTCTCCGCTTTTGCTCGTCATCTCACCGGCGTTCTATCAGGTTCGGCGTTGGCGAGTTGAGCGCAATAAACGGTATTGCTGGTTGTGAGTGTATCCACATGCGCGTTCTTTATCGGCCCTGAGTGCCGGGGTAGCGTTCGCAGAACGCGTTCCTGTCGTTCACATCGTCGGAACGCCCTCAACAAAACAAATGAAGACCAAGCCGTTATTGCATCACACACTGGGGAACGGCCACTTCGAAGCCTACAGCAAAGCTGTCGAGCACTTTGTCGTTGCATCTGCCATCTTATCGGAACCTTCCACAGCAGTGGCGGAAATAGACAGGGTCCTCGTTGATTGTGTTACCAAGGTGCCCAATGTCACAACGTCTCACGCAGCCTATTCTCACACCCATCCCGTCCAGTCTCGCCCCGTATACATAACACTTCCGACGGACCTGGTTGGCGCCATTGTTTCCGCCACGCCGCTCGAAACGCCTCTTGACTTCTCAATCCCCGAAAACTGCGCAGCCACGGAGACAGTCGTGTTAGATGAACTCGTGAAACAAGTCTCCGCAGCCCAGGAACGAGTTGCGGTCATAGTGGATGGCTGCGCCCTTCGCTATGGCATTACCAGCGAGGTGAAAGACTTCCTGGAAAAAACGAAGTTCCCAGTTTTCGTTGCCCCCATGGGTAAATCTGCTGTTGACGAATCATACGAACGATTTGGAGGCGTAGGTCTTGCCCCAGATCGCTCCAGAGTCCTTCTAACCCGTTCCTGCACAGATGTACACAGGGAAGCCCAGTTTACCGGTCGTTAAACAGACCATCGAACAAGCCTCGTTGATCATTTCCATCGGTGCGATATACAGCGACATAAACACTGGAAGCTTCAGCCACGACTTGCCTAAAACCAAGCTCATCGAGGTCGGGCTCGTCATATGCCGCAAATTCTCTCTTTTGCTTATTTTCGTTCGGCAGCTTCATTCCGACCGGACTGAACTGTTCCACGCTGTGTACCCGAAAGTTGGAATGAAACATCTATTGCCTAAGCTCACGGCTAAACTTCCCACCCCTGCTTCTGCGATGTCGATGACACCGTACACGTATCCAATCCCTCAGGAAGAACACGATGGAATCTCCCAGCCTTGGCTTTGGCCTAGAGTTGGATCTCATTTTGGGCCCGGCGATGTCATTGTTGCGGATACTGGGACATCAGCGTTTGGAACTGTGGACGTTCCTATGAAGCATGGCTCTACCTACATGACCCAAACCTTGTGGGGAAGCATCGGGTATTCCGTTGGTGCCGCCCTCGGCGCGGCTCTGGCAGCGAGACAGTGCCAAAGGGGCAAAACGTACCTGTTTGTCGGTGACGGTAGTTTGTGAGCACGCGGACACGACTGATTGAGCGACCAACTGAAGCACCTTCCACAGGCAACTGACTGTCCAGGAGCTGTCTACGATGATGCACTTGGGCTTGAAGCCAATCATCTTCGTGCTCAATAACGGTGGTTACACGATCGAGCGTTTCTTGCACGGGCCAACACGAAGTTTCAATGATATCGTCAACTGGTATGAACATGCGTTGTCCCCTGCTTTTATTTTCATTTTTACGGGAATTGTAGGAAATGGACCAAACTTTTGGATGCACTTAGTGATGAGAAGACCGTGTCAGAATCTTACAAGGTTACCACCAAGACTGAGTTGGATCAGGTGCTCTCGAAACCCGATTTTGGAAAGGAGATTACGCTGGTTGAGGTGGTGGTGCAGATGTTCGATGCGCCTCCCGTTCTGCGCAGATACAAACAGTGAACGGACTTATGGGTTTTCAGTACCGGTGGTTCGGTATCTATGTTTATTATCTACGCGCCTACGCTGATGGAGTATAATCTGGCCGATAACAAGTGCCCCAGTAAAGTGGGGTGTACCACTGGTATGACCAGGTGACAGCCCTGGCGCGCGTTCAGTCTGGTTAAAAGGTGGGGCGAGTGGGCAGATCGCGTACGTCCGAACAACAAGATTGACGGATACAGAGGCAATGGAAACTTTACCCAGAAGCTGAAGTTACGGTGAGGTATCCGTTTTCAAACGTCTGGGCAAGAGTAGAAACGGATATTCCTGCTGATGGATATCGTTGGAAACCGGGTGTGAATGGGGTGTCATCCGGTACAAAACTACTCACCATCGTAGTCCACCAGCCGTCCCGATGCTTGAAAGAGTAGGCTGGAGGGGATTGGCGGTAGTTCGAAAGTGGCCTGATGGGCAAATCTCACCATGTTATTGCAAACCCCAAGCTCGTACTGAGGGCGAGGAAGTATATCTACTTGACTGAGTGCGGGTGCAGGATGAGCGAGGAAATAGACGGACCAGTGTGTCCGTCGTGGCTTCACCTTACTACCCCTTACGGGTTCGAACTCGAGCCATAAAGTCGTCAAATGGTCCTATCTGAAACAGGGTTTGGCTGATCACAGACACGACGAACTTGGGAACTCACAAGAGCATTCCGCTCACAATGAGGGTAACGTGGTGGACTAGGGTCCGGTATAGTATCGCGTTGGTGGTCCAACAGGAAGAAAGGTTGGTACATGGGGTGCGGAACGGACGTCGTGATGCCGTGGCAGGGCAACCCCTGCTGTCGCCGGTGTCCAAATTTGGACACTTATTTCTCATTCCACTTCCTCCTCCTCGTCGTGGCCGCCCCCGTTATCGTCATGGACGGAGACGGGTCATCCAATGCGGTTGCGGGACCTTCGACTCTTCCAGACGTAATTCTATCCTATCTCCCCCCCGCGGGTAAGTCGTCGCATCGCGCCTGAAGTCTGCCTCACGCCAATCGCTTCTGGCTCCATTTGTCTCCCTCTGCAGGCCCCAGTCGCCCTCCCCCTTATTTCAAGAGCACCGAAGACCTGCTATCCAAGTTCCAACTCCTTTCTGCTTACGATTCTCATGTTCGCCCCTTCCTCCCGTCCGACGACACGTCCTCGGATAAAGGCAAGGGAAAACAGCGGGACATGTCTCCCATCCCCGACCCCCATTCCACGCACAGTAATGACCCGGATGACGACGAACTCGACAGGCGGAAGAAGAAGAACAATTACAAGCACCTCATAAAGGGGATCCCGGGTTCGATGACTTGTGTGCACCGTTCCGACCATCCACGTTCGCTCATCTGTCCCATAGGAAAACACTCCACAAAAAAGGATGATTTTCTGGCCACCATCATGCAAGTACCACCAAAGCAACGGATTAACATCGTGCCATTCGATTCAGTGACCCAGCGAGATGCCTTTTCTGTTGGTCTTGACGGTTTGAAAGGCGTAAGTCCCACTACTACATCGATACAAAGTCCTCACTGGCGTCGGCTGCATGCCTCCGCAGTGGAACGTGAATACACTCATATCGGAAACCCCGCAAGCCCGAGAAGATAGAAGAAGAAAGGTCAGCAACCTACTTTGATCAGCCAGATTGCTTACAGGTGACGGGTGCGTGCAGAAGGAGCTCAAGAAGCTCGCAAAATCGCATCCTTCGGGGGGCTTTCCACAACATACGTCTGTCACCCCCGCACAAACAGATCGCGCCCCCGGTACTCGTACGACAACTCCCAAGCCAGCGCCTTCCAACCTCGTTGGCCGCCCACCGATGCCGACTCCAGTCATTACGAACGCAGCCCCCCCAGAACACACACCTACGGACCTCTCCCAGAAACGTGGAAAGAAGAGAGAGCTTGAAGATTCGACAACAGGTGTTCCACCCCAGCAAAATCGCAGGCAAGCCACTCCGCCGTCGACTTTGGTTGTTGGAACAAATGGGGTTAGGCCACGGCCGATAAAGAAACAGCGGGTGGTACGTTGCCAATGGAACTCTAGAACCAATCACTACGTGGCCCTCACCGTCCTCGAAGGATGTCCAGGGATTGACTCAGACAAGAGACTTCCCACTCCAGCAACAACCCACCCCCCAGGGAATTTGACACTCACGAATTCACTGTCGTTTCCTATCCAGCTTCCTACCATTAAGGTTACTCCGTATATCACCGTAATAATGAACGCCCGAGTACTGGTATCTGTTAATATCCTAGGTCTGTAGAAATATGAGGGTATATGAAGTCCGGAGGGTTGCACTAATACCGTTGGTTTGATTTGCTACCAGGGGAGTCTAGGCTTGTCTTTCGGTGCCGTGGGTTTGTCTGTGGTAATGTCAAGTTACTCCACGCCTGGGATGAGTCATTGTGCACTGGGGAGTCTACTTTCTTCGACCCGTCGAGCGACGAGAGAACGGGCATGCTGAGCCTCCGGATCCAACCTCTAGGTTTTGCCGTTCGGGGGTTCTCTTGTGGAGAGCCAGTCGATCCTACGTAGGGTGGGGTGTGGGGGGTCACCGGAGAGGGGCTTCGAGTCAAGCCCCGTCGGAGGGACTCGGCGCCAACAAGCGGCATATAGCGGGGACCCACGTTCTGCCACTCGCCAGCGGTTTCTTTGGCGTTCGCGGGTTTGTCGTGGATATTGCCGTGGTTGCGAGTGGGAGAGCTCTCAGCTTGAGCGCCCGCAGATCCGATGAGCCGTTGGCGTTCCAACTCAAGTTCTTTTGATCTTCGCTCAAGGTCTCGTTCTTTGAGTAGCAGTCCCCTCCTCGTTCTCTCGAAGTCCGTATTCTCACCCTGTCTAGTTGTCAGGAGGTACAGGAGGTAGAAGCACTGTGGAATACACACCAATGTATTGGCACCAGTCGCGTCGTTGGAGGAAGGTTCAGAGGACGCCACGATCCGAGACCTGTCCGAACGTAATGGAGGGTGCTCACCACCGGGTTGGTAACGGCCGGTTATGGTTGACACACTGACCGGTAGACGGGGGATCGAAGTCGTGGATTCTCTTGGTGGAGTTGAAGATATAGACTACGAAGTTCAGCCCCCGAATCGTGTAGGTATACCGATCGTAACTTACATTCTGCGCAAATCTGTTACGCATGGCAAGTACGACGCCACTACTCCGCGGGCTCTCCTTGGGTAGGCTGTACGAACCTGACGAACCGGAGGGGGGTAGAGGGCGAGGTTGCCGAATCCCGAATTCCGTATCGTCAGCGGTCAAAATAGTTGTTGACGGGTCGGCCGGCGATGAGGTTTGGTTAGAGTCCGAGCGGGATGGAGTAGGGAGGTATATGGGTGTGTCGCCCCATGTGTTCGTGATGGGGGTTGCGGTTTGGGTTGCTGTCGTTGCTGCAAGCTCTGTCGGGGTCATGGCGGTCGGGCCAGCCGTTTCCTGGACCGAAAACACAGGAGAAGTTACCCGACGACCATACGATGGAGGATTCCCAACCGGTCCATCGAGGGAGTTTGTAGGAACCCGTTGCAGGTGCGGCAGCGGGAAATGAACGGGAGGAGCGGGAAAGTAATCCAAGGCGGGAACGTCGCTCCTCACGGTCACCGGGTCACGTTGGGGTAGGTCAGGGTCAGTCGCTTGAGAAGGGAGGACTGGTGAGAGGTTGAGTGGGGCATAATCCCTATTGGTGTTCGCAGGGGTGGTCCTTGTGACCCCCAGATCCGTATCACTGTTCAGTTCCTCCTCAACAATGGCAAGGGGAGCCAACGATGGACCTGTTGCAACAGGTGTATCAATGTCAGGCAGGTCTTCAGGGACTTTCCCCATCCATCCGCCGTCGCAGAGGGAGCGCCATTCTCCCAGACTGCCAATCTGGGGGGAGGACTTGCGCACACCCTCACAACAGCGTGCCCATTCAGCATCCGCGATCCTCGCCAGAGTCGAGGAAACACTACAGGTCACGGCAGCGTGTTTCTGCACCACAAAATCGGAGTGATTACTGGGGGGAAACGGTTTCATGCGGGAACACAGAGCGAGGTTCGTGGCGACTCACATCTTCTCCTGGGACATCTCAGGCCCAAGTGAACTGAGAAGTTGGATGTATCGTGTGTGTTCCTCGGCGGCATCTCTTGGATTCTTCTTCGCTTTCTTCTCATATGTCTGGCCTGGTTAACGTCATGAATTTGAACACTTTTGAGGAGGACCAACACAATACCAGCTTGCTTTATGCGTGCGCTTGCACTTGATATCTTTTCGTCGTGTATTCTTTCTTCTCTCTGGGGAACCTGAGTCAGGAACAAAAGGAAGGGAGGAGCGAGTGGAGCTCACTGCAAGTTTCCGGAACCACTTCTTGACGTCGTTGTTGACGCTGTCGCATTCCTTGTCGGCAAACTTGATGAATTTCCCATCGACCTCAGAGATTGTCTCAAAAATGGCTGCTGCAACATTCAGCGTATTGTCTGTACCGGAATGGGGTGAGGATAACGCGAAGGATCGGCAGGGTAGGTGGTTACTCGCGACATTTGGGCTTGCTTTCATTGAGGCGGTGTCTCGGATCGCCCTTACCAGTTTCTTCTGTAATATGACCACAGTGCTGGCGGCCTCACAGTAGCCGTTGAGCAAATTGACAACAGTCTCCAAGGATTTACAGGACTTGTGGACATCTTCTCGTGCCAAGTTGTTGGGTGAGTGATCAGGAGCCGACATAGAGTCACCTGCGAGAAGAGAACATGGAATTTAGGGTGGCCGGAGCAGTTGAACGCTATACAGCAGACTATTTATTTACCTCAGGAAATACAATGAATTTTCAATCGTGTGGCTAAACCTTGAATAGGGTGACTATTATTTGTAAGACCGGGGGATTCGCATATCTATACTGTAGAAATTGTAATAATGGATATCGTCCGTTCCCTCAAAATCTCAATGCATTATTAGAATTGTGCAGTTCGGTACTCGTGACATAATGTAACGCCGTGTGATGCGCAGCCAAAAGCGTGACGGGTCTATAAGCTGCGCACAAGTAGTTCTCAAGCGTAGTTCGCCGCGCCTCGAGAACCATCACTCTTCTGAGGTCTGAACTTGCGGTAGAGTTTAGACAGCTCGGGTCCATACGAATCAATAGTCTGTGACCCATTCTCCGACTTCATGGCTGCAGGCCATAACCTCGGTCCGATCGCTATTCGGCGCGAGATCCGCCTTGACCTTGCCAATTCTTCAACAACTGGGCTGAGGTTGTGGAGCGGTTCTTCGCATTTGGTCCTTTGGGACCCGGTTCGTTTGCAAAGGATTTTACGATCCGTAGCGAGAGGGGATCCATAGCGAGGGTGGTAGCAGTGAAAACAGCACCCATGCACTTGCGCCAGTTCACCGCCCGGTTGGCCGATCTTCCCACAAAATAACAAATTAGGCTTGAGTTCGCCGACGCTGAAAATGCATAAATGGCAGGGGGAGGCTGCCGAAAGTGCCTATGCATTATGCAGTTTTGGTTGCAAAGACACTGGCTGAGCACCGTTCCCACCAGACCCTATGCATTTTCAGATTTATGCATTATTACAATATGCATTATAACAATATGCATTATAACAATTTCAACTGTATATAAAAAGTACAGATGAGCATTGATCTTACTCATGATTGGCCCACGCCCTCAAGGGTGAACCGAAAGCGGAAACTCCACTGAGTAAAGGGTGTAATGCAAAGTTCTTGCGTGTTGCGCATGCACAGGGCCGCAGGTCCTGGGCACAATGCCAATAAGCATTGCCCGGCAACTGCAAATTCTAATGTACATTGCTCAGCAAGTTCGCAAGTGGCCAGTGACTTAGCTAGTAATCTACATCTGCAGTCCCTGATGCACAGGAAGGCTGAGGACCTGTGGAAAATGTTCTTGCCCACAGAGGTTGGATCTCAAATGAGCAGCAGCTTGAGTGTGGAAGGTGTGGGTACACTCCCAGGGGGTTCCCCCCACCGCTGGCAAAGTTGACCCTATGGTTGGGTGTCACTCATTTGTGACTGGCAACAGATTGGGATATACACAACAATTTTGAATTGGTTTTTACTGAGGGCTTTTCACCCCCTTCCAAAACACACCCAGCAGCAACAGTAGATTAAACATGTGGAAATAACACACACTGTGGTGGCACACCTTCTGCAGTATTTTTTGAAGTTCTGGTTATAGTTATAAAATGTGTGTCCCTCTGCTGCAGTCACATCAGAAAAACCCAGAGGTCATTGTTGTGTGCTGGCCCATGAGACAAGTGCTGACCAGCACTGACCAGTGCTGATATGGTGTCACGGGTCACAGGTCCAACCAGCACTGAAAGTTGATCCCCATCTCTGATGTCAGGGCCACTCTCACCCTGTGCCTCCGAGATGTTGACTATGGACGGATGTCCACAGGAAAGGCCTAATCTTAAGGCTAGCTGACCACGTCAGCTATCACCCCACACAATCCTCAATTGGTGGGCCTGAGTAGGTAGCCTAACACAAACAAATGGTCAATACAGTCGCAGAGCGAGTAGATGTTGAACTAATAGGTGGGCCTGAATGAGCGCTCCAAGCGATAAACGGCAGTCGGTTGAGTCTGGAGTAGGAGTGGGAAGAGAGCAGAGAGAATGCTGAGGGTTCTCTCAGGTTAATCTAATCCAGAGCCTGGTCTGCAAGGCAGCAGGAGAGAGGAGACTTCTGAGATATCAAAGCTAAGGAGAAACATTACAGGGGGATCTGTGTACCTATATATATACTAAGGGAACAGTGATGTGACAGGGTGACTGATCTACTGGTGGGCCAATAGTGTTAATCCTTAGAAGATGGTACTATAGTAGGAACCCAAGTATCCAGAGATCAGTGAATCAATCAAAGAATGATGGATGTGAAACAAAGGGGATAATAGGAAACCTCCAAAGGAAGGAAATAACTAAAACATCACCAGTGAGGGGAGCATGAACTGGTGGTATCATGAAGGGTTGTTGACAAAGGCACACGCATGGACAACTGAGCTTGCTTCAGGCTAGACTGGGAAAGAAGGGAGGACATGTTTGAACGCAGCGTGTGGTGCAGATGGTCCTGAAACATTGGGAGGAGACTGTGGGAGCTTATGGCGCATTCACTACCAATCCTCTAAGGGACAAAGGATGGGCAGTGATCGCAGTCTTCATGTTTCAAGGGTCCTGATGGGTCTTGTCCAATGGGGTGACAATGGTGGGCAGTGGTCAGCCAGGGGTGACTGAAGGATGGCTGCACAAAGATGAGTTGTCATTGGACAGAGTTAATCAGGGCTTAACCACTTCTGGGTGCAGGCTCATCGGGATCCAATCAGATGTAGGTAATGAGCAGTGATAGGGTCAAGGCACACTAGTCTCAAGCCGAAACATTTGGGAATTGATAGGTTGGCTGAGATAAGGAGATGGTGGATGACTGCTGAAGAAGAGATCTCTGATGGGGAGGAGCTCCAGCAGTTCCATGTTGCAGGAATAGAGTTTGCAGACTTGGTGATGGTCCCACTGGAACCCTCATAGATGACACAAGACTCAGCAGAATAGAAGATTGGCATTGGCAACAACAAGATAGTTGGCAGATAGGATGATTTTGGAACACCCAGAACAGTGGGCTACTCCCATCCTGACATGGAGCTTATGTCCCTGCCCTGGGATACCCATCATCAGAACATTCACTACACCCAACTTGGTTCCTTCACCTCTTCCCATCACTCCCATCAACCCTGCTTCGTTGATGCCAACTCTCTCAGTTCTCATTCCATGGAACTTGCAGAGGAAGAACTCTTGGAAGAGTACCTGTTGGTTCAACAGGTTAGTCTTCACAGAGTGGGAGAAGGAGAGGTGGATCCTAGACTAAGGGGAATTGTCTTGATAGATGATGGACCGTATGTTCCTGTACCACTTGTTCTACATGGGGCTCTTTTACTGGCCAGGGAGGAGAATGCTTCAGGAGGGGGTGTCTCTAGGGGTGCGTTTTACCACTGTGATAGCCACCAGGCTGTTCCATATCCTTGGAATAGAGGAGAAGGTATGTTCTACTTCACCTCATCACTCAGGGATAGGTTGTTGAGAGGGTGTCACAGCACAGAGTGTTGGAAGCTGGGGTTCAGCTAAACACTGCAATCCAGGCTCAGACCTTGGCACAAGTGGAGGGCAATCTGGTGGAGCACGAAACTTCCATTGAGAAGGTTGCTGATGCCATAGGTGCTGGCTTTGCTCGAGTGGATGAGCCATTCCCCTTGCCTCAGGAGAACTCCCCTCTGGACAGTCATCCCAAGACTCTTTGTCATCATCATCTAGCTCGAAGGGATCCTCCCTCCTACCCGAACCTGACAAGATCTTGAGGATGCCCTCTCTACCAGGACACTTACCCAAGGCTTCTGACAGTATGGTGATGCGACAGCTCAAGTCGTCCACCAACTTGTCCTTGTTAGTGCTCTGTCTCTCCAAAACCTCCAGACACTCTAGAACGGTATCCGGCCTTGTTTTTGGTGCACTCTCAACAGCCTCATCTCCTACTTTCGCCAGGTATCGCCGAAACCTCGCCGAAGTATCTCCCAGACCTATCCCAACTTCGCTGACCTTCGCTCCCTTCTCTCTCAAAG
>Ga0307509_10001361_pt1 | contig 41386 bp, 40 predicted proteins | sample 10_EM_MG_FD_202245 | JGI IMG/M metagenome (GOLD analysis project Ga0307509, IMG submission 202245) | Populus trichocarpa ectomycorrhiza microbial communities from riparian zone in the Pacific Northwest, United States - 10_EM | ecosystem: Host-associated > Plants > Roots > Unclassified | place...
CACGACTTTTCTGGCAGCAACGCATCTGGCATCCGTAGTGTGAACAGGCCCTAGACCAGCGCGTGCGCTTCGTGCGGCGCCCACGACACAAAGGCCGCATCGCCCGCGGTGAGCGGTGCGGCATCGAACTCGCGATCGGGCACGGTGACGGTCCAGTGCGTGTCGCTCAGCTCCTGCGGCGCGACGCTGATCTGCACGTAGGTGCCCTGGTACTCGACCGCGCGCACGACGACCGGGCGCACACCACCCTCGAGCGCGGTGCTGAGCTTGAGCCGGTCGGAGCGCACTGCGATCTTGCCGGCCGGCATCTCGATCACGTTGTGCGCGCCCATGAAGCGCGCGACGAACTCGGAGCGCGGCGCGTTGAAGACCTCGCGCGGCGAGCCGGTCTGCTCGATGCGGCCGTGGTTCATCACGACGACCTGGTCGGCCAGCGCCATCGCTTCTTCCTGCGAATGCGTGACGTGCACAAAGGTGAAGCCCAGCTCCTGCTGCCAGCGCTTCAGCTCGGCGCGCATCTGCACGCGCAGAAACGGGTCGAGCGCCGACAGCGGCTCGTCGAGCAGCAGCACGCGCGGCTCGGTCATCAGCGCACGCGCCAGCGCGACGCGCTGCTGCTGACCGCCCGAGAGCGCGCTCGGCAGGCGGTTCAGGTAGGGCGTCATCGAGACGAGCTGGAGCAGCTCTTTCGCGCGCGCGTGGCGCTCGGCCACGCCCTTGCCTCGCATCTTCCAGCTGAACGCGACGTTGTCGAGCACGCTCAGGTGCGGGAACAGCGCGTAGCTCTGGAACATCATCGCGGTGCCGCGGTCGGCCGCTTCGGCGTGGGTGATGTACTTGCCGCCGAGCAGGATCTCGCCGGCAGACGCAAGCTCGTGGCCGGCGATCATGCGCAGCGTCGAGGTCTTGCCGCAGCCCGAAGGCCCCAGCAGGCAGCAGTAGCTGCCGGAGGGAATCGTCAGGTCGATGCCGTCGACCGCCTTGGTGTCGCCGTACTGCTTGACGAGCGAGGTGAGCACCAAGGTGGAGTCGACGGCCATGGCCGCGGTGTATGCAAAGCATGTGCCAAGCTGCGCGTCGGCGGCGTGCACCGTGTCGGCCCGAAACCTGGCCGGGCCGCTTGAGTTTTTGCCCGCGATTGGGGCGTTGCCGCGTTGAATCGACCTGAAATCGGGCGCACGATTTGCTTCGAACTGGCCAGCACTTTGTATACAAAAACCATGCAGCTCCGCGTCATCAACCCCAACACCACCGAGCGCATGACCGCGCTGATCGCGACCGCGGCGCGCGCGGTGGCCGCGCCCGGCACCGACATCGTCGCGGCCCAGCCCAGCTTCGGCGCACCCAGCATCGAGTGCCACCACGACGACGTCTGGGCCGCGGCCGGCGTGGCCGAACAGGTGCGGCTGGGCGAGGCCGACGGCGCCGACGCCTTCGTCATCGCCTGCTTCGGCGACCCCGGCCTGCACGCCGCGCGCGAGCTCGCCCGGGGCCCGGTGATCGGCATCGCCGAGGCCGCGTTCCACGCCGCCAGCCTGGTTGCGACCGGCTTCTCGGTCGTCACGACGCTGACCCGCACCTGCGTGATCGCCGAGCACCTCGTGCTGCAGTACGGTTTCGAGCGCCGCTGCCGCGGCATCCACGGCACCGACATCGCGGTGCTCGAACTCGACGACCCGGCCAGCGACGCCTACGCGCGCATCCTGGGCTGCGCCCGGGACGCACTCGACCACGACCGTTCCGGCGCCATCGTGCTCGGCTGCGCCGGCATGGCCGACCTGTGCCAGCGCTTGCAGGGCGAGCTCGGCGTGCCGGTGATCGACGGCGTGGCCGCCGCCGTCAAGTTCGCCGAGGCGCTGGTGAGCCTGGGCCTGGGCACCGCCAAGCGCGGCGACTACGCCCTGCCGCCGGCCAAGGCGTACACCGGGCTGGCCGAGCCGTATTCGCCTCGGTAAAGAGCCGCGACACGCCGAGGTCGTTTGATAGGATGCCGCGAGCTGGCGTCGTCGCCGCACGCCGAACCAACCCATCGAACACCATGACCCACCTGAAGACCCCGATCGCATCCCTTGCCCTGCTGCTCTCGGCCTTCGCGTTGCCGGCAGGGGCAGCCAGCACCGCCGCATCGTCCGCGTCCGACAGCGCCTCGTCCACGGCCAGCAGCGGCTCGGACTCGCTGAAGAAGTCGAGCGACAGCTCGTCGAAGACGACCACGGCCGCCGCGGGCGAGTACGAAGTCATGGCCGTGACCGCGGTCGCCGAGCGTCCCGGCACCGTGCGCATGACGCTGCAGGCCCTGGCCGACCGCAGCGTCGAAGGCGAGTACTTCCTCTACGTGCCCCAACAGACCGTGGCCCAGGGCGAGCTCGCCGCCGGCCAGATCGTCACCGCGCGCCCGCGGCCCTACGGCGTCGAGTTCGCGAAGAGCGACTCGGGCCGTGCGTTCTTCCTGGTGCTGAACGACGCGTGGACGCGCGACATCCCCTCGCATGCCGTGTCGCTTTGAGCGCAGGGCCCGCGCGCTGCTGCTGGCCGCGCTGGGCAGCGCGGCATGGGGCAGCTGCCAGGCCGGCGCGCTGCAGTTCTGCGACCACCCGGCGGCGCTGAACGCAGCGCAAAAGGACAAGCTGTTCCGCTTCGGCGCGGTCATCAAGACCGAGCTCGAGAACTCCGGTGCGACCATGGCGCTCGTCGCCCGCTCCGGGCTGAACCTGAGCCGCTTCGGCCTGCGCTACTCGCACGCCGGTTTCAGCCTGAAAGCCAGCCCGAACACGCCGTGGTCGGTGCGCCAGCTCTACTACGCCTGCGACGAGGGCCGGCCGCGCATCTTCGACCAGGGCCTGTCCGGCTTTCTGCTGGGCACCGACGACCCAGCCGTCGGCTATGTGTCGGTCGTCCTCTTGCCGACGGCCGAGGCCGACGAACTCGAGCACGCGGCGCTCGACAACGCTCGCGCGCTGCAGCTGCTGAACACCGCCTACAGCGCGAACGCCTATGCCTGGGGCTTGGAGTACCAGAACTGCAACCAGTGGGTGATCGAGATGCTGGCCACGGCCTGGGGCCGCACAGATGACGTCGACGCGCCGCGCGCACAGGCCCAGCATTGGCTGGCGCAACAAGGCTACACGCCCACCCGCGTCGAGGTCGGCAACCGCCTGCTGATGTGGGCCGGCGCCTTCGTGCCGTGGCTGCACAGCGACGACCACCCGTCCGACGACGTCACGGCCATGGTCTACCGCGTCAGCATGCCGGCGGCTATCGAAGGCTTCGTGCGCGCCCAGGTGCCGGGCGCGAGCCGCATCGAGTTCTGCCACACCGAAGGCCAGGTCGTCGTGCACCATGGCTGGGAGCCGATCGCCGACGGCTGCGTGGCCGGGCCGCAGGACCGCGTGATCACCCTCGGCGACTGATCACGACGGCGCGAGCGGCAGGTCGGTCGGCCAGCCCAGCAGCTCGGCGGTGCGGCGCACCACCCATTCGGCCTCGAGGGGCTCGACCGTGGTCGGCGCTGCGAGCAGCCCTTGGTGCACACGGCTCAGCACCGAGGCCTCGTCGATGCCGTCGCGGAAGTGGACGGTGCTGCAGTGATCGGTCAGCAGGTTCGCGAGGTCTTCGCAGAGTTCGTAGCGTGCGGCGATGGCGACGCGTGTCGCCGTCAGGCGCCCGCGCGCATCGAGGTACAACGCGATGAACGATTCGGGGACCTGGACCTGGTTCTCGTCATAGTCCCCGCTCACTCGAACACCGGCACGACGCCGTCCTTCAGCGTGCCGCGCGCCTGCTCGTAGTCGGGCAGCACCGAGCGCACCACGTCCCAGAAGCGCGGGCTGTGGTTCATCTCGCGCAGGTGCGCGAGCTCGTGCGCGACGACGTAGTCGATGGTCGGCAACGCGAAGTGGATCAGCCGCCAGTTCAGGCGGATCGAGCCGTCGGCACTCGCACTGCCCCAGCGCGTCTGCGCCGACGACAGGCTCAAGCGCGTGTAGCGCACGCCCAGGCGTTGCGTGAAGAGCTGGCAGCGCTCCTCGAACACGCGCCGCGCCTGGCGCTGCAGCCAGCTCTGCACCGCATCGCGGATCTGCGCCGGCGTGGCGGTGTGCGGCAGGCCGACGTGCAGCGTCAGGTGCGCGACGCCGGGCAAGGCGGACGCGTCGGTGTTGAGCACCGCGCCGGTCGCGCGCGCGTCCAGCACGATGATCACGGTCTCGCCGAGAAACGGGATGGTCGTGCCGTCGCGCCAGTCGACCTTGGCCGCGAGCAGGCGCTGCGCGCGTTCCTGCTGCTCGCGCAGCTTGCGCAGGATCCAGCCCGCCTTCTCTTGCAGCGCGATTTCGATGTCGTGCAGACCGACCCACTTGGGCGCGTTCACGCTCAGGCCCTCGGGCCCGACGATGAAGCCGATGCTGCGCCGGCGCGCGCGCTTCAGCGCATAGCCGACGACGTGCTCGTTGAGCCGGATCTCGCGGTCGGCCTGCGGGTGGCGGAAGGTGGCGGGGCTCAGCACGCTGGCGATGGAAACGGGTTGGAACGATGGATCAGAAACGACAGGAACAACGGCCGGTGCCGCGTCGGCCACCGCCTCGACCACCGGCGCCGGGGCCTCGAACAGCGCGAGCTGTTGCGGGTCGGCGGCGGTGGGTCGGCGTGCCATCGGCCTATGACTTCGGGTAGGCCTCGGGGTCGAGCCGCCGCATCTCGGCCTCGATCCAGGTTTCGACTTCCTTCATCAGCTCGTCGGGCTGGCGCCCTTCGCTGGGGATGGGCCGGCCGATCGACACGTCGATCACGCCCGGCCTCAGCACGAAGCTCTTGCGCGGCCAGCAGCGCGCCGAGGTCACCGCGATCGGCAGCACCGGCCGGCCGGTGGCGATGGCCAGCCGCGTGCCGCCGGCCTTGTAGGTGCCGCGGCCGCCGCGCGCCGCGCGCGTGCCCTCGGGGAACATGATGACCCAGTGGCCCTTGTCCATGAACTTGCGGCCTTGCGCGGCCACCAGGTTCCAGGCCTCGGCGCGCTTGCTGCGGTCGATGTGGATCATGTCCATGCGCGCCATCGCCCAGCCGAAGAACGGGATGTAGAGCAGCTCGCGCTTGAACACGTAGCACAGCGGGTGCGGCATCAGCCCGGGGAACGCGAAGGTCTCCCAGGTCGACTGGTGCTTGGGCAGCAGCACCACCGGCGAATCGGGCAGGTGGTCGAAGCCGTGCAGCCGCGCATGCACGCCGCAGATCACCTTCGCGCCCCAGATGGCGGTGCGCAACCAGCCCACGCACATCCAGTAGACGACGTTGCCACGCGCGAAGATCGACACGACCAGCACTGACAGCGCCCACGGGATCACCGTGACCGCCATGAACAGCACGAACAGCGCCGAGCGGATGGGGTTGAAGAACGCACCCATCAGCTGTGGCTCCCGTAGCCGGAGTCGGACTCGCCCGTTTCTCCGCGGCGCTTGCGTTCGTCGCGGATGATGTGCTCGGCGAACGCGCTCAGGTCGGCATGCACCAGCGTGCCCGGCACCTGCTCGCACAGCCGTTCGAGCTGGCCGTCGTCCAAGGCCGCGCCCTTGCCGGTGCGCACCAGGTGCGGCGCGCAGCCGACGGAGGCGCCCGCCTGCAGGTCGCGCAGCGAGTCGCCCACCACCGGCACGTCGCGCAGCGCCACGCCGAAGCGCTCGCCGATCTGCTCGAACAGCCCCGGCAGCGGCTTGCGGCAGCCGCAGGCGTCCTCGGGCGTGTGCGGGCAGAAGAACACCGCGTCGATGCGACCGCCCTGCTTGGCCAGCAACTGGTTCATCTTGGTGTGCATCGCGTTCAGCGTGGACATGTCGAAGGTGCCGCGACCCAGCCCCGACTGGTTGGTCGCGATCACGGTGTGCCAGCCCGCGTGATTGAGCCGTGCGATCGCCTCGAGCGCGCCGGGAATGGGCACCCACTCGTCCGGCGTCTTGACGAAGTCGTCGCGGTCCTCGTTGATCGTGCCGTCGCGGTCGAGGATGATGAGTTTCACGGGCGTCATCCGGTCAGCTGGCGAGCTTGGAGAGGTCGGCGACGCGGTTCATCGCGGCGTGTAGATCTTTGAGCAGCCACAGACGATTGTTCCGCAGCCCCAAGTCCTCGGCATTCACCATCACCGACTCGAAGAAACCATCCACCGCTGCTCGCAGGCCAGCCAGTTCGCGAAGCGAACCCGCGTAGTCGTTCTGGGCAATGTGGCGGAGCGCCAAGGCACCCACGCTGTCCATCGCGGCATGCAGTTGCTTCTCAGCGGGCTCGACAAGTGCGCCTACTGAAAATACGCCAACGGGAGCATCCGATTTCTTCAGAATGTTGCCAATTCGCTTGTTCGCCGCAGCCAAAGCTTCTGCCTCTGGCAAAGCAGAGAACGCCCGCACCGCTTCCAGCCTGACGGAAACGTCAGACAGTCGCGCAGGCCGCAGGCTCAGCACGGCATCGACCTCTTGCGCGGTGTAGCCCTGCTCGCGCAAGGCGCCGGCGAGGCGGTCGTAGACGAAGTCGAGCAACGGCACGGTCGGGTCGGTGATAGCCGCGCCGAACGCCGGCACCGCGAGCGCAATCAGTTGCGGCAGATCGATCGGCACCTTCTTCTCGACCAGCATGCGGATCAGCCCCAGCGCATGGCGGCGCAACGCGAACGGGTCCTTGTCGCCGGTGGGCAGCTGGCCGATGCCGAACAGGCCGACCAGCGTCTCGAGCTTGTCCGCCAGCGCGACCGCCACGCCGACATCGCCACGCGGCAACGCATCACCGGCGAAGCGCGGCTTGTAGTGGTCCTCGATCGCCTGCGCGACTTCGGTCGTCTCGCCATCGTGAACGGCGTAGTAGCCACCCATGATGCCTTGCAGTTCGGGGAACTCGCCGACCATGTCGGTCAGCAGATCGGCCTTCGCGAGCAGCGCGGCGCGGTCGGCCTGATCGCCGATCTTCTCGTTCAAGAACGCTGTGCCTGCGATGCCTTTCGCAATCGCCCGCACCCGCAGCACCCGCTCGCCCTGCGTCCCCAATTTGCCGTGGTACACGACCTTGTCCAGACCCGCGACGCGCGACGCGAGCGTGCGCTTGCGGTCCTGGTCGAAGAAGAACTTCGCGTCCGCCAGCCGCGGGCGCACAACACGCTCGTTGCCTTCGATCACCCGGCTCGCGTCTTCAGGGCGGATGTTGCTGACGACGAGGAACTGGTTCGTGAGCTTGCCCGCCGCGTCGAGCAGCGGAAAGTACTTCTGGTTCGCCTTCATCGTCAGGATCAGGCATTCGGGCGGCACGCCGAGAAACTCTTCTTCGAAGCGGCAGGTCAGCACGTTCGGCCGCTCGACCAGCGCGGTGACTTCGTCGAGCAGCGCCGCGTCGTCGATGGGCGTCAGGCCGTGCTTGGCCGCGGCGGCGTTCAGTTGCCGCACGATCTCGCCGTGGCGCGCAGCGAAGCTGGCGATCACCGACCCCTGCGTGTCGAGCTGCTCGGCGTAGTGGTCGGCGTGCTGCAGCATCACCGGGTCGACGTTGGCCTCGAAGCGGTGGCCGTGCGTCTCGCGGCCGGCGCTCAGGCCCAGCGCCGTGACCGGCACAACGTCGGCGCCGTGCAGCGCGACCAGGCCGTGCGCAGGGCGCACGAAGTTCACGCTGGTCCAGCCATCGGCCAGTTGGTATTGCATGACCTTGGGTATCGGCAGCTTCGCGAGCGCCTCGGCCAGCGCCTTCTGCAGGCCCTCGGCCAGCGTCGCGCCCTTCACGACGCTGTCGAAGAACAAGGCCTCGGCCTTGCCGTCGACCTTGCGCTGCAGCGTCGGCACGGCCGACGCGTCGGCGCCCAGGCTCGCAAGCTTCTTCAGCAGCGCGGGCGTGGGGTTGCCAGCCGCGTCCAGGCCGACGCTCACCGGCACCAGCTTCTGCGACACCGCCTTGTCTTCCGCGAACGCACTCACCGCGCTGACATGCGCCGCGAGCCGGCGCGGCGACGCGAACGCCGTGGTGGCCGAATGCGCGCCGGCCAGCCCTTGCGCCCGCAGGCCCTCGGTCAGCACGGCCGCGAACGCCTCGCCCAGGTTCTTCAGCGCCTTGGGTGGCAGCTCTTCGACGAAGAGTTCGACGAGCAGGTTCTTCGTGCTCATGCTCAGGCCGCCTTCTTCAGCGCAATCTGCGCGGTGACTTCATCGGCCCAGGCCTTGGGCGCCATCGGGAAACCCAGCCGCGCACGGCTGTCGAGGTAGCTCTGCGCCACCGCCTTCGCGAGGTTGCGGATGCGGCCGATGTAGGCGGCGCGCTCGGTCACGCTGATCGCGCCGCGCGCGTCCAGCAGGTTGAAGCTGTGGCCGGCCTTGAGCAGCTGCTCGTAAGCCGGCAGCGCCAGCTGCTGCTCCATCAGGTATTTCGATTGCTTCTCGTGCGAGCTGAAAGCCGTCAGCAAGAACGCCACGTCGCTGTGCTCGAAGTTGTAGGTGCTCTGCTCGACTTCGTTCTGGTGATAGACGTCGTGGTACGTGATGCCCGGCGCCCACTCCAGGTCGAAGATGCTCTCTTTGCCCTGGATGTACATCGCGAGGCGTTCCAGCCCGTAGGTGATCTCGCCGGTGACGGGCTTGCAGTCGAGCCCGCCGACCTGCTGGAAGTAGGTGAACTGCGTCACCTCCATGCCGTTGAGCCAGACCTCCCAGCCCAGGCCCCAGGCACCGAGCGTGGGGTTCTCCCAGTCGTCCTCGACGAAGCGGACGTCGTTGGCCTTCAGGTCGAAGCCCAGCGCCTCGAGCGAGCCGAGGTAGAGCTCGAGGATGTTGGCCGGCGCGGGCTTGAGCACGACCTGGTACTGGTAGTAGTGCTGCAGCCGGTTCGGGTTCTCGCCGTAGCGGCCGTCTTTCGGGCGGCGGCTGGGCTGCACGTAGGCGGCCTTCCAAGGCTCGGGACCGATCGCGCGCAGAAACGTGGCGGTGTGGCTGGTGCCGGCGCCGACTTCCATGTCATACGGCTGCAGCAGCGCGCAGCCTTGCTGGCTCCAATAGTCTTGCAGCTTGAGAATGATTTGCTGGAAGGTGAGCATGTGCCGGAGGTCTGCGTAAACCCTTGATTCTAGAGGGCTGGCGCGCTGCCGGCGCCGCCGGCGACGACCCGGCAGCGCTGCTCAGCCCGGTGCGCGTCGGGCGCTGACCATCACGATCGCCGCACCCAGCAGCCACAGCGGCCAGACACCGAAGCGCGACGCCCACCACGCGAACGGCGTGAGCCCGGTGCGGCCCTGCACCGACGCATCGAGCACGCCCTGCGTGAACGGCGCCAGCGACGCGGTGACGCGCCCGGTGTGGTCGATCACCGCGGTTGCGCCAGTGTTGGTCGCGCGCAGCATGGGCCGCTGGAACTCCAGGGTTCGCATGCGCGAGATCTGCAAATGCTGCGGGATCGCGACCGTGTCGCCGAACCAGCCGATGTTGCTGATGTTCGCAAACATCGTCGGCGCGTTGGGGGTATCGGCGAAGCGCGCCGCGAGCTCCTCGCCGAACAAGTCCTCGTAGCAGATGTTCGCGCCGATGCGCTCGCCGCGGAACACGAACGACGGCGCACCGACCACGCCCCGGTTGAAGTCGCCGAGCGGGATGTTCATCAGCTGCGTGAACCAGCGGAAGCCGGTCGGGATGAACTCGCCGAAGGGCACGAGGTGGTGCTTGTCGTAGCGGTAGAAGCCGAGCGGCAATGCGGCCGTCGCCGCCGACAGGCCCGCGGCCGAGTTCGTGTAGCCCACCTCCTCGTCACCCAGCGGCAGGCCGATGAGTGCCGCCTGCGGGCCGCGCTGGAAGTGGGTGGCCAGCTCTTGCCAGTAGCCCGGGTCGAGCTGGCTGGGCAGCAGCGGGATCACGGTCTCGGGCCCGACGACGAGCTCGCCGCGCGCGGCCAACAGCTGTTCGCGCGTCCAGGCCAGCGCCTGCGGCATCGCGGCCATCGAGAACTTCTCGTCCTGCGCGACGTTGCCTTGCAGCAGCGTGACCGTCAGCGTGCCGTTCGGCCGGGTGAACTGCCCCGGCCCGAGCAGCGCCGCGCCGACGAGTGCCGCCACCAGCACCCCGGCCGGCAACGCCCGCGCGCGCCACGCCACGCGCCGGCCCAGCACCGGCCACGATGCCAGCACCGCGAGCACGAAGCCCAGGCCGTACACGCCCAGCCACGGCGCCAGCGCGGCCAGCGGCGCGTCGACCTGCGCGTAGCCACTCGCCAGCCACGGGAAGCCGGTGAAGATCACGCCGCGCGCCAGCTCGGCGAGCAGCCAGACCGCGCCGAACAGCAGCGCGTCGCGCCCCGCGACGCCGCTGCGCCAGCGCGCGAACGCGGCCATCGCCGCGGCCAGGTACAGCGACAGCGCTGCGCTCAGCGCCGCGATCGCCAGCACCGCCATCCACGCGGGCAGGCCGCCGTAGGTGTGCAGGCTGATGAACAGCCACCAGGTGCCGGCGCCGACCCAGGCGGTGCCGAACACCAACCCGACGGTGGCCGCGCGGCGCGGTGCGAGCGGCGCGACGCGCCACGCCAGCAGCGCGATGATCGCGAACTGCGCCCACCACGCCCCGGTGTGCACGAACAGCGCGCTGTGGGCGGCGCCGAGCAGCGCGGCCAGCAGCAGCTCGAGCACCAGGCTCAAGCGTCGGCCGCAGCGCTTTCCGGCGCGCGCGTGACCTTGAACCAGCGCACCGCACCGCCACGCGTCAGCATCACGCTGAACATCAGTTCGCCGACGATCACCGCCTCGCCGCGACGCGGCACGCGGCCGAGCTCGTGCGCCACCAGGCCGCCGATGCTGTCGAACTCGTCGTTCGGGAACAGCGTGCCGAAGGCCTCGTTGACGGCGACGATGTCGACGTCGCCCGCCACACGCTGGCTGCCATCGGCCAGCGTGTAGATGCCGGACTCGCCGTCCTTGTCGTCGAACTCGTCCTCGATCTCGCCGACGATTTCTTCGAGCACGTCCTCGATCGTGATCAGGCCCGCGGTGTTGCCGAACTCGTCGATCACGATCGCAAGGTGGTTGCGGTTGGAGCGGAAGTCGCGCAGCAACTCGTTCAGGCCCTTCGATTCGGGCACGAACACCGCAGGGCGCAGCAGCGTGCGCAGGTTCAGGTCGGGCGAGCGCTGCAGCTTCAGCAGGTCTTTGGCCATCAGGATGCCGATGACGTTCTCGCGCTTGCCCTCGAAGACCGGGAAGCGCGAGTGGCCGGTGTCGATGACGACGTGCAGCAGTTCGTCGTAGTCGGCCTCGATGTCGAGCAGGTCCATGCGCGCGGTGTTGACCATCACGTCGCCGGCGCTCATGTCGGCCATGCGGATCACGCCCTCGAGCATCATGCGCGACTCGGGCGCGATCAGCGACTTGTTCTCGGCGTCGGCCAGCGATTCGATCAGCTGGTCACGCGAATCCGGCCCCGGTGCGATCAGCTCGATGAGCTTCTGAAACAGCGTGCGCCGCTCGGCCGGGGCGGCGGCGTGCTTGTCGCCCCCACGAAAGGGGCGACTGGGGTGCGGGTCGGACATCGCGCAGCGGGCGGGGAGTGTTGAACGCGACTAGCTTAACCGAAGCGGTGTTGCGGCTGCACTTTCACTGGCTTCGTTCGCCCCTGTTCTGCCTCGCTCAGCCCAAATTGCCCTGGCACAGGTATTTCGTGTGCATGTAGTCGTCCAGCCCGTAGCGCGAGCCCTCGCGCCCGTAGCCGGACTCCTTGACGCCACCGAAGGGCGCCGCTTCCGAGGCCAGCGCGCCCTCGTTGATGCCGACGATGCCGCATTCGAGCGCATCGGCGACGCGCCAGATGCGCGAGACGTCTTGCGAATAGAAGTAGCCGGCCAGCCCGAACGGCGTGTCGTTGGCCGCGGCCACGACCTCGGCCTCGGTCTCGAAACGCGTCACCGGCACGACCGGGCCGAAGGTCTCCTCGCACGAGCAGGCCATGGTCGCGTCGGCGTTCACCATCACGGTCGGGGCGAAGTAGTTCGGGCCGGCGCAGCGCGCCGAGTGCAGCCGCTCGCCGCCGACGACGACCTGGGCGCCGCGTGCGACGGCGTCCTGCACATGGCGGGCTATCTTGTCGACCGCGCGCGCATTGATCATCGGGCCGATCTGCGAGTCGGCCTCGGTGGCCGGCCCGACCTTCAGCGCGCCGACGCGCGCGGCCAGCTTACCGACGAAGCGGTCGTGCACCGCGCTCTGCACGAACACGCGGTTCGGGCAGACGCAGGTCTGGCCGCCGTTGCGGAACTTGGCCGCCATCAAGCCCTCGACCGCGGCGTCGATGTCGGCGTCGTCGAACACGATGAAGGGTGCGTTGCCGCCGAGTTCGAGCGAGAGCTTCTTCAGCGTGCCGGCCGATGCGCGCGCCAGGTGCTTGCCGACCGGCGTCGAGCCGGTGAAGCTGATCTTGCGCACGCGCGAATCCGCGAGCCAGACGTCGACGACCTCGGGCGTGCGCTCGCGCGAGGCCGTCACGATGTTGAGCACGCCAGGCGGCACGCCGGCTTGCTCGGCCAGGTGCACCAGCGCGAGCGAGGTCAGCGGCGTGTCCTCGGCCGGCTTGGCGACGACGGTGCAGCCGGCGGCCAGCGCCGGCGCGATCTTGCGCGCGATCATCGCGGCCGGGAAGTTCCACGGCGTGATCACAGCGACCACGCCGACCGGCTCCTTCACGACCATCATGCGGCGCCCGCGCACCGCCGCCGGGATGATGTCGCCGTAGGGCCGCGTCGCCTCTTCGGCGAACCACTCGACATAGCTCGCGGCGTACAGCACCTCGCCCTTGCCTTCGGCCAGCGGCTTGCCCTGCTCGCGCGAGATCAGGCGGCCCAGGTCTTCCTGGTGTTCGAGGATCAGCGCGTGCCAGCGCTTCAGCAGCTGCGCGCGCTCTTTCGCAGGCTTCGCGCGCCAGGCCGGGAAGGCCGCGTGCGCGGCCTCCACGGCAACGATCGCATCGGCCGCGCCGCTGTCGGGCACGTGCGCGAACACAGTGTCGCTGGCCGGGTCGGTGACGGCTAGTCGGCGCCCCTCGATCGCGTCGCACCAGCGCGCATTGATGAAGTTCTGCTGGCGTTGCAGCGTGGGGAGGGTCAGGGTCAGAGGCATTGCAATGAAAAGAAAGAAGGATCAGGCCGCGGCCACGCGTTGCGCGATCGCCTGGCCGAGTTCGGTGGTCGAGGCCTTGCCGCCGAGGTCGCCGGTGCGCGGGCCTTCGACCAGCACGCGCTCGATCGCGTGCACGATCGCGTCGTGCGCGGCGCGGCCTGCCCCCGTGCCGTGGGTCAGGAAGTCCAGCATCAGCGCGCCGGACCAGATCATCGCGATCGGGTTCGCGATGTTCTTGCCGGCGATGTCGGGCGCCGAGCCGTGCACCGGCTCGAACAGCGACGGGAACTTGCGCTCCGGGTTCAGGCTGGCTGACGGCGCCAGGCCGATCGTGCCGGTGGTGGCCGGGCCCAGGTCAGAGAGGATGTCGCCGAACAGGTTGCTCGCCACCACCACGTCGAAGCGGTCCGGCTGCAGCACGAAGCGCGCGCTCAGGATGTCGATGTGCTGCTTGTCGGTGGTGATGCCGGGGTAGTTCTTCGCCATCGCGTCGGCGCGCCCGTCCCACCACGGCATGCTGATCGCGATGCCGTTGGACTTGGTCGCGACCGTGACGTGCTTGCGCGCGCGGCGCTGCGCGAGCTCGAACGCGTACTTCAGCACGCGGTCGGTGCCGTGGCGCGAGAACACGGCCTCCTGGACCACGATCTCGCGCTCGGTGCCGGCGTACATCACGCCGCCGAGCGCGGTGTACTCGCCCTCGGTGTTCTCGCGCACGACCACGTAGTCGATCTCGCCCGGCTTGCGGTTGGCCAGCGGGCACGGCACGCCTTCGAACAGGCGCACCGGGCGCAGGTTGATGTACTGGTCGAACTCGCGCCGGAACTTGATCAGCGAGCCCCACAGCGAGATGTGGTCGGGCACCGTGGCGGGCCAGCCGACGGCGCCGAAGTAGACCGCGTCCATGGTCTCGAGCTGGGCCTTCCAGTCGTCCGGCATCATCTGGCCGTGCGCCGCGTAGTAATCGCAGCTGGCCCATTCGATGTGGGTGAACTGCAGCGCAATGTCGAAGCGCTTGGCCGCGGCTTCGAGCACGCGCAGGCCTTCGGGGATCACTTCCTTGCCGATGCCGTCGCCGGGGATCACGGCGATCTTGTAGGTTTGCGTCATGGGGTCTCCTTGTCTTGACGGAATTCAGGCGGCGACAGCGGCCGGGACATCGTCCAGCCAGCCGCGCCGCAATTCGGGCACCGAGCGTGCCAGCAGCTCATAGTACGGGTGGTGCGGGCCGCGCTCGAAATCGACACGCGCCACCTGCGCGAGCTTGCGGCCGTGCTGCATCACCACGATCTCGTCGCAGACCGAGCGCACCGTGTGCAGGTCGTGGCTGATGAACAGGTACGAGACGCCGAGCTCGCGCCGCAGCTGCGCCATCAGATCGAGCACCGCGGCACCGACCACGGTGTCGAGCGCCGACGTGACCTCGTCGCACAGGATCAAATCGGGCTCGGCCGCGAGCGCGCGCGCCAGGTTCACGCGCTGCTTCTGGCCGCCCGAAAGGCCCCCGGGCAGGCGCTGTGCGAGCGCGGCCGGCAGCTGCACCAGGTCGAGCAGCTGCGCAATGCGCGCCTGCAGCGCCGCTCCGCGCAGGCCCTTGTAGAACTGCAGCGGCCGCGCCAGGATGCGCTCTATCGTCTGCGACGGGTTCAGCGCCGTGTCGGCCATCTGGAACACGATCTGGATGCGGCGCAGGTCTTCCTTGGGCCGCTCGTTCAGCGTCGAGCCCAACTCGCGGCCGTCGAACACGATGTTCCCTTGCGCCGGCGCGATCAGGCCGGCGACGGCACGCGCGAGCGTGGTCTTGCCCGAGCCCGACTCGCCGATCACGCCGATGGCCTGGCCGCGGTAGAGCTTGAGGTCGATGTCCTGCAGGATCAGCGTCGCGGGCTGGCCGTTCTTGTCCTTGGGTCCGTAGCCGGCCGAGAGCCCGGTCACCTCCAACAGCGGCCGCGCATCGGCAGCGCTCGAGGCCTGGCCCGCGTCGCGCGTCTTCGGCTGCGCGGCGGCGAGCAGGCTGCGCGTGTAGTCGTTCGCCGGCGCCTCGATGATCTGCTCGGTGGGGCCGAGTTCGCGCATCGCGCCGTCGCGCAGCACCAGGATGTGGTCGGCCATCTGCGCGACGACCGCGAGGTCGTGGCTCACGTAGACCGCCGTCGCGCGGCGTTCGCGCACGACGCGGCGGAAAGCCCGCAGCACCTCGATCTGGGTGGTGACGTCGAGCGCGGTCGTCGGCTCGTCGAGGATCACGAGTTCGGGGTCGGTGATCAGCGCCATCGCCGCCATCAACCGCTGCAGCTGGCCGCCTGAAACCTGGTGCGGGTAGCGCGAGCCTATGGTGTCGGGGTCGGGCAGCGCGAGTTCGCGGAACAGCGCGACCGCCTTGCTCTCGGCCTCTTTGCGCGTCATCAGCGCATGGATGAGCGCCGGCTCGACGACCTGGTCCATGATCGTGCGCGACGGGTTGAACGAGGCCGCGGCGCTCTGCGCGATGTAGGCCACGGTGCGGCCGCGCAGCGCGCGCTGTTCGGCCGACGCCAGCGCGAGCACCTCGGTGTCGCCGATGCGGATGCTGCCGCCCGAGATGCGGCAGCCGTGGCGCGCGTAGCCCATCAGCGCCAGCGCGGTGGTGGTCTTGCCCGAACCCGATTCGCCGATCAGCGCCAGCACCTCGCCGGGGGCGATGCGGAAGTTCAGGTCCTTGACGATGGCCATGTCGCCGAAGCGCGTGGCCGCGACGATGTTCAAGCCGCTGACGGTGACGACCGCGCCCATCAGTGATCTCCTCGGGCAGAGCGGCCGGGCAGGTTGTCGATCAGCAGGTTGACCGCGATCGTCAGGCTCGCGATCGCGAGCGCCGGCATGATCACGGCCGCACTGCCCAGCGGCAGGCCCCCGATGTTCTCGCGCACCAGCGAGCCCCAGTCGGCCGCCGGCGGCTGCACGCCCAGGCCGAGAAAGCTCAAGCTGGCGAGCAGCAGCACGACGTAGACGAAGCGCAGGCCCAGGTCGGCCAGCATCGGCCCAACGATGTTGGGCAGGATCTCGTGCAGCATGATGTACAGACGCCCTTCGCCGCGCGTGCGCGCCACCGTCACGTAGTCCATCGCGTCGATGTTGACAGCGAGCGAGCGCGCGATGCGGTAGGCGCCAGGCAGGTAGATGATGGCCGCGGTGAGCACCAGCGTCGGCATCGACGAGCCGAAGGCCGCGACCATGATCAGCGCGAACATCTTGCCGGGCACCGAGGTCAGCGTGTCGATCGCGCGGCTCAGCACCGCGTCGAGCCAGCGCCCGCTGGCCGCAGCGAGCAGCGCGAGCAAGGTGCCCAGACCGCTGGCGAGTAGCGTGGCGCTCAAGGCCACGCCCACCGTGTAGCGCGTGCCCTGCACGACGCGCGCGAGCACGTCGCGGCCGAGGAAGTCGGTGCCGAACCAGTGCGCGGTGCTGATCGGCGCAAACACCGCGGCCTCGCCCATCGCGCCGCCGCCCTGGTTCATCAGGCTGGGCCCGACCACCGCGGCGACGAGCCAGAACAGCAGCACCGCGGCGCTGAGCAGCGCGAGCGTGTTGACGCGGCGGCGGACGCGGCGCGGCGGCGCGGCGAGGGTCAGCGTGGAGTCGTTCATCGCGGTCCTCGGTGGTTCAGCGGTAGCGCAGCCGCGGGTTCGCAACGATGCTGACGATGTCGGCCAGCGTCACGAGCGCGAGATACGCGGCGCAGAACAGCATCGCGCAGGCCTGCACCAGCGGCATGTCGCGCTGCGTCACGCCGTCGACCATCAGGCTCGCGATACCGGGGTAGTTGAAGATGGTCTCGACGATGATCACGCCGCCCAGCAGGTAGGACAGCGTCATCGCCACCGCGTTGGCGATCGGGCCGACCGCGTTCGGCAACGCATGCGCCAGCACCATGCGCATCGGCGTCGCGCCCTTCAGCAGCACCATCTCGATGTAGGGCGCTTTCAGCTGATCGATCACCGCGGCGCGCGTCATGCGCATCATCTGCGCGACCATCACGCAGCACAGCGTCATCACCGGCATCGCAAACGATCGCAGCATCTTCAGCGGCGAGTCGAAGCTCACGCTGTACGACAGCGCCGGCAGCCAGTGCAGCTCGACCGCGAACACCAGCACCGCCAGCGTCGCCACCAGAAATTCGGGCACCGACACGACCGCGACCGCCCCGCCGCTGACGATGCGGTCGAACAGCGAGCCACGGTACATCGCCGCGGCGATGCCCAGCAGCAGCGCGAGCGGCACCGCGACGACGATGGTGATGGCCGCGAGCAGCAAAGAATTCGGCAGCCGGCTCGCGAGCATGTCCGCGACCGGCGTGTGCGTGACGATCGATTCGCCCGGGTTGCCGGCGAGCAGACCCGACAGCCAGCGCCAGTAGCGCACCGGCGCCGGCACGTCCAGCCCCATCTGATGCCGCAGCGCAGCCAGCGTCTCGGGCGTGGCCTCCTGCCCCAGCTGCGCTTGTGCGGCGTCGCCGGGCAGCACGCCGGTGATCGCGAACACCAGTGCAGACAAGACCAGCAGCGACACCAACGCGAGGGCAACGCGCTGCAGCGTGAGCTTGAGGATGAGCAGGTTCATGACGGTGTCACTGTGCGAGCCGTGGAGCGAGATCGGGCCGACGGGGCACTCTGCTCCGCTCGTGTCCCCCGCCGCCGGCCTGCGGCCGTCGTCTCCTCCTTTACCTCGCTGCGCAGAGCGCCCCGTCGACCCGATCGGCCACGGTCGCGGCGGTTCGACGCAACGCCACCCACGGTGGTGGCCGAGGGTGTCGGGTGACCGGCGCAGCGAAGTAAAGGAGGAGAGTCGGGCAAAGCCCGGCTCGGGGGACATGAGCGGAGGCGGTCACCCGACGCCCTCGGCTCGCGCCGACCGGTCAAGGCCGCCCTCGTGCCCATTGTCAATCTCAAGCGTCCAGCCACACGTGCTCGGCGAACGAGTAGCCCATCAGCCCGCCGAGCGGGATCGGCGACAGGCCCTTGAGCTTGTTGCTGTGGCCGTCCAGGCTGGCCAGGAACAGCGGGATGCCGGTGCCGGCCTGTTCGTGGATCATCACCTGCATGTCGGCGTACTGCTGCTTGCGCTTGGCCGCGTCGGTCTCGGCGCGCGAAGCGATCAGCAGCTGGTCGAACTTGTCGCTCTTGAAGCGCGACTCGTTCCAGGCGGCGTCGGACTTGTAGAACAGCGTCAGCAGCGTGTCGGCACTCGGGCGCGGGTTGACGTTGCCGAAGCCGACCTGGCTGTTGAGCCAGTGGTTGGCCCAGTAGCCGTCGGCCGGCATGCGCTTCACGTCGAGGTTCAGGCCGATCTTCTGCGCCGACTGCTGCATCACCAGCGCCATCTCGACCGAGTACAGCGCCGCCGGCGACGCGACCACCGGCACGGTCGCCGCGCCGACGCCCGACTTGGCCAGGTGGAACTTGGCCTTGTCGAGGTCGAACGGCCGCTGCGGCAGACCCGCGAAATAGAAGCGGTTGGTCGGGTCGATCGGCTGGTCGTTGCCCAGCACCGCGTGGCCCAGCGCAACCGACTTGCGGATCTGCTCGCGGTCGATCAGGTGCTTCATCGCGAGGATGAAGTCGGGGTTGGTGCCCGGTCCCACGTCCTTGCGCATGATCAGGTCCGAGTATTGGCCCGACTGCGTGCTGAACACCGAGAAGCCGGCCGTGCCCTTGATGCGGTCGACCGAGCGCGGGTTCACGGACGCGACCAGGTCGAGGTCGCCCGAGAGCAGCGCGTTGACGCGCGCGCCCTCGTCGCCGATGCCGACGAACTCGATCTCGTCGAGGTAGGGCTTGCCGGGCTTCCAGTAGGCCTCGTTGCGCACCGCGATCGAACGCACGCCGGGCTTGAACTCCTTCAGCTTGTACGGGCCGGTGCCGATGCCGGTGCTGAAGTCGGTGGTGCCGTCCTTCACGATCATGAAGTGGAAGGTGCCCAGGATCACCGGCAGGTCGGCGTTCGGGGCGCTGAGCGTCACGGTGACCTCGTTCGCGCCGCTGGCCTTCACGGTGTCGATCTGGTCGGCCAGGGCCTTGGCCTTGGAGGCGGTCGCCGCGTCTTTGTGGCGCATCACCGAGAACACCACGTCGGCCGGCGTGAGCGGCTTGCCGTCGTGGAACTTCACGTCCTTGCGCAGCTTGAAGACCCAGACCTTCGCGTCCTTGGTGTCGAACGATTCGGCCAGCGCGGGCTGCGGCGTCAGGCTGCCGTCCAGCCAGGTCAGCCCGTTGTAGAGCATGGTGCCGCGGCAGTAGTCGGTCTGGTTCGACATCTTGGACGGGTCCAGGGTGTCGGTGATCGCCGCGGTGGCGCCGGCGACGCGGATGCGCCCGCCCTTCTTCGGCGTGGCCGCGTGGGCCGAGAGCGCCAGCGTCGACAGGCCGCCCGCCAGCGAGGCCTGCATGCCGCCCGCCATCAGCATGGTCAACACATCGCGGCGGCTCGCACCGCGCTTCAGCGCATCGAGCATGCGCGTGCTGTCGTGCGGGCCGACGAGGTCTTGGAGTTTGCTGCGCTCGTTCATGACGGATTCCTGTGCGGTGGTGGTGGCGAGAGAGAGGGATGTCGGGCGCTCAGGCGACCATGTCCTTGACACGGTAGTAGAGACCGACGGCGGGGAGAAACCAAGGAGGGCCCAAATGGCCGGGGATCGCGGGCCAGGCGCGGTCGCGCCAGGGGTTGGCGGCGGCATTGCCGTCCATCACCTCGGCCATGCGCTGGCCCATGTGGACCGACATCTGCGTGCCGTGGCCGCTGTAGCCCATCGAGTAGTACAGGCCGTCGCGCTCGCCGGCGTGCGGCAGGCGGTCCTGCGTCATGTCGACCAGGCCGCCCCAGCAGTAGTCGATCTTCGCATCGGCCAGCTGCGGGAAGGTCTCGGCCAGGCCGCGCTTCAGGATCGCACCGCTCTTCTGGTCGGACGTGGGGCTGGACACCGCGAAGCGCGCGCGCCCACCGAACACCAGCCGGTGGTCGACCGTCAGGCGGAAGTAGTGGTGGATGTTCGCGACCGTCACGCAGGTGCGGCGCACCGCCAGCACGGCTTGCGCGCGTTCCGCGCCCAGCGGCTCGGTGACGATGATGAAGCTGCCGATGCCGACGATGCGCCGGCGCAGCCAGCCGAAGCTGCCGTAGCCGCCGTGCTGCGACGCGCCGGTGGCGAGCAGCACCTGCTTCGCGTGGATCGTGCCGCGCGCGGTGTGCACACGGTGCGCGTGGCCCGTGCCCTGACGTTCGAGTCGGGTCGCAGCAGTGCCGAGCTGGATCTGCGCCCCGTGGCGTTCGGCCGCGCTCGCCAAACCGTGCGCAAAACGGCCCATGTGCATCTGCGCGCTCTTCTTCTGCAGCAGTCCGCCGACGAAGCGCTCGCTGCCGACCTCTTGCCGCACGCGCGTCGCGTCGATCAGCTCGACGTCGGGGTCGACTTCGCGCCGCATGCGGTCGGCGCTGCGCGCCAGCGTTTCGTAGTGCGCGGGCTTGGTCGCGAGCTTGAGCTTGCCGTTGCGCTCGAAGTCGCAGGCGATGCCCTCTTCGCGCACGACACGCTCGACGCTGTCGACCGCTGCGTCGAACGCGTGGTACCAGGTGCGCGCCTGTTCGATGCCATATTGATCAGCCGCCACACCGTAGTCGACCGCGAGGCCGTTGTTCACGTGGCCGCCGTTGCGGCACGAGGCCTCGCTCGCGATGCGGTCGCCGGCTTCGAGCACCACGACGCTCGCACCCCGCTTCGCGAGGGCGAGCGCCGCGGACAGCCCGGTGAAGCCGGCGCCGACGATGACCACATCCGCACTCGCCGGAAGTTCCGCGGCTTTCGGCGTGAGCGCCGGTGCCGTGTCGGTCCAATACGAGTCAAGTTTCATGAGCGTGGCGTGAACCTGCTGGGAGATCAGAGACCGACGACGCCGGCCAGGCCGCCGATGTCGGCGATCTCGGTGTAGCCATAGGCCGGGCAGCCGGGGCCGTGGCCGCGGTTCACGAAGACCTTGTTCTTGATGCCCAAGTCGTCGGCCGACATCAGGTCGTAGCGCAGGCTGGACGACACGTGCAGCATGTCTTCCGGGTTCGCGTTCAGCGAGTCGAGCATGTACTCGAAGGCCTGCAGCCGCGGCTTGTAGGCCTGCGCCTGCTGCGCCGTGTAGACGCGGTGGAAGGGCGCGCCGAGCTGCGCGACGTTCTTCTGGATCTGGTCGTCCGACGCGTTCGACAGGATCACCAGCGGGATCTCCTTCGCGACGCGCGCCAAGCCGGCCGGCACGTCGGCGTGCGGGCCCCAGGTCGGCACCGCGTCGTAGTAGAGCTGGGCCTCGTGATCGAAGTACTGCACGCTCCACTTCTTGCAGGTGCGGCGCACCGCGTTCTTCAGCACGTCGACATACGGCTTCCAGGCGCCCAGCACCTCGTCGAAGCGGTAGGCCGAGAAGTCGGCGATGAAGGCGTCCATGCGCTCGGCGGGGATGCGGTCGGCGAAGATCTCGCGCGTCATCTCGCCCATGCGAAAACGGGTCAAGGTGCCGTAGCAATCGAAGCTGATGAATTTGGGACGGAAGCTCATTCGGGTGGGTCCTGTGGGTCGTGAGGTCAGCTCGTCATCACCATTTCATTGAAGCATGGGCAACAAACGAGGTCGTGGGGAAAAGGTCGGCGCCAAACGCCGAAGCTGTGGTTTGAGCACCCCGTCTCGGCATGGCGTGCGGTCTGCGCCGGGCGGGTGCAGCGGCGCACTTCATTGCGGCGCGGCAAAGTCGATGAGCACGCTTTTGACGCGCAGGTTGGCCTCGACCGCCTGGCGCCCGAGATCCTTGCCGATGCCCGATTGATGGTAACCCCCGGTCGGGATCACGAAGTCGGACGTGCGGCCGTAGCGGTTGATCCAGACCGTGCCGGCCTGGATCTGGCGCATCGCGCGCAGCGCGCGGCCGATGTCGGCCGTGTGCACGCCGGCCGCCAGGCCGTAGTGCTCGTGTGCGGCGAGCGCGAGGCCTTCCTCCTCGGTGTCGAAGGTCTGCACCGTGAGCACCGGGCCGAAGATCTCTTCGATCACGGCCGGGTTGGCCGCGTCGGTGTGCTCGATCAGCGTCGGCTGGTAATACGCACCGCCCGCGCCCACGTCGACCATGGCGCCGCCGCAGCGCGTCTGCGCGCCGTGGCTTCGTGCCCGCTCGACGATGTCGGCGATGCGCGCCGCTTGCGGGCGCGAGATGATCGGCGACAGCGTGGCCGCACCGTCCCAGGTCGGGCCGGGCTGCAGCGCCTTGAAGCGCTGCACGATGCGCGCGATCAGCGACTCGGCAATGCGCTGCTGCACGATCAGCCGCGAGCCCGCAACGCAGACCTGCCCGGCGTTGCCGGTGATCGCGCCGGAGATCGTCGCGGCGAGCCTGTCGAGATCGGGCACGTCGTCGAACACCAGCTGCGGGCTCTTGCCGCCCAGCTCCAGCGTCACCGGCTTCGGGCCGTGCAGCGCACAGGCCGCCATGATGGCCGCGCCGGTACGCGTCGAGCCGGTGAAGGTCATCTTGGCGATGCGCGGGTGCCGGCTCAGCGCGTCGCCGGTAATGCGGCCGTCGCCCTGCACGATGTTGAAGATGCCCGCCGGCACGCCGGCCTGCACCGCCAGCTCGGCCAGGCGCAACACCGAAAACGGCGTCAGCTCCGAGGGCTTGAGCACGACCGCGTTGCCGGCCGCGAGCGCGGCGCCGACCTTCCACGAGGCCATCACGAGCGGGAAGTTCCAAGGCGTGATCGCACCGACCACGCCGTAGGGCTCGGTGACCGTCAGCCCCAGGTGGTCGCTGCGCGTCGCCGCGACCTCGCCGCCCAGCTTGTCGGCGTATTCGGCGAAGAAGCGCAGGCCCTCGGCGGTGAAGGGCACGTCCCACGCGAGCGCCTCGCGCAGCGGCCGCGTCGAGCCCACCGCTTCGAGCGGGGCCAGCACGGCCGCGTCGGCCTCGACCAGGTCGGCCCAGCGCCGCAGCACGCGGGCGCGTTCGCGCGGCGCGCGGGTGGCCCAGTCGCTGGCGCGCCAGCGGGTGTGGGCGTTGGTGACGGCGCGGTCGACCATGTCGGCGTCGGCCAGCGGCAACGCGGCGTAGCGTTCGCCATCCGACGGGCGCTGCACCTCGATGGCATGGTCAGACGCCGTGGGAACCAGCACGCCATCGATGAAGTGGCCGCTGGGCACGTGGATCTGATCGGGCTGGAAGCTGTGCACGGCGGCCTTCAGAATGAGGGGGAATCGACCCGCAGATGCTAGGCAGGGTGGCGCGGAATTTGCGCCTGAACGCACGGCGGCGAGCGCAGCAAATTGCGATTCGCCGCGGCGGCACGGCGGATGCTGCGGTATTGATCGGCGCAGCAAGATCGTCCTATCCGATGCGGTGGCAAGCTTGGAACCATCGCACGAGAACCATGTGCTGGAGTACCCATTGACTGATCCGAAGACCATCGCCGACGGGGTCGTGCTGCGGCCGATGACCGCGGCCGACCTCGACGCCGCGCACGCGCTGTCGGCGCGTCTGCATTGGCCGCACCGGCTTGCCGACTGGCAGTTCAACTTCGAGTTCGGCAGCGGCCTGGTGGCCGAGCGCGACGGCGAGTTCGTCGGCACCGCGCAGTCTTGGCGATGGGGGGAGCGTCACGCGACCATCGGCCTCGTGATGGTCGACCCGCGCTGCCAGGGGCGGCGCATCGGTTTTCATTTGATGCAGGCATTGCTCACGTCGCTCGATGGCCGCAGCGTGCTGCTGCACGCCACCGCCGAAGGACGCGGCCTGTACGAGCGCCTGGGCTTCGTGCGGACCGGCGAGGTGCGCCAGCACCAGGGCGCGGCCTTGCCGGCGCCGCTGGTCGCGCTCGACGAAGGCTGGCGCCTGCGCCCGGCCGACCACAGCGACACCACTGCCCTCGCCGCGCTCGACGCGCAGGCGCGCGGCATGCCGCGCGCCGCCCTGATCACCGCCCTGACGAACCAGGCCGACACCGTGGTGCTCGACCACGACGGCCAGGCGTGCGGCTTTGCGATGCTGCGCCGCTTCGGCCGCGGCCTCAACCTCGGGCCGGTGGTGGCGCCCGATGCCGAGAGCGCAAAGGCGCTCATCGCCCACCTGGTTGGCCTGAACGCCGGCAAGTTCGTGCGCATCGACGTCGACTTCGACAGCGGCCTGACCGAGTGGCTCGAGAGCCTGGGCCTGCTGCGCGTCGACGCGCCGACGGTGATGGTGCGGGGCGAGCCGCCGGCGCTCGTCGAAGGCGTGCGCCTCTTCGGTCTGGTCAACCAGGCCTTGGGTTGAAGCAGCGATGAGCTTCGTCTACAAATCCGACCCCGTGCGCGGCCGCCAGTGGGCCGAGGTCTTCGCGCGCGAAGCGCCGCAGCTCCCCTTCCACATCTGGCCCGAGATCGGCGACCCGGCCCAGGTGCGCTTTCTCGCGGCGTGGGAGCCACCGCCGAACCTGCTCGAGGTGTTCCCGAATCTCGAAGTGCTGTTCTCGTCCGGCGCCGGCGTCGATCAGTTCGACTTCTCGGCGCTGCCGCCCGAGCTGCCGGTGGTGCGCATGATCGAGCCCGGCATCACCGGCGGCATGGTCGAGTACGTCAGCTGGGCCGTGCTCACGCTGCACCGCGACATGCTGCACTACCAGCGCCAGCAGCGGCTCGCGCTGTGGAAGACCGCGCCGGTGCGGCCCGCGTCGCAATGCCGCGTCGGCGTGCTCGGGCTGGGTTCGCTGGGGCAGGCGGCGCTCGCGCAGCTGCGCAGTTTCGGTTTCGATGGCGCCGGCTGGAGCCGCTCGCGCCATGCGATCGACGGCGTGCAGTGCTTCGCCGGTGCCGACGAGTTGCCGGCCTTTCTGGCGCGCACCCACATCCTCGTCTGCCTGCTGCCGCTGACCGACGAAACGCGCGGCTTTCTGAATGCCGCGCTGTTCGCGCAGCTGCCGCACGGCGCCGGCCTGGTCCACGTCGGCCGCGGGCCGCAGCTGGTGCAGCACGACCTGCTGGCCGCGCTCGCGCAAGGCCAGCTCGCCGATGCGGTGCTCGACGTGACCGACCCCGAACCGCTGCCGCCCGAGCACCCGTTCTGGCAGCACCCGAACATCTGGCTCACGCCGCACATCGCCAGCATGACGCAGCCGCAGACCGCCGCGCAGGTGGTGCTGGACAACCTGCGCCGCTTCGAGGCCGGCGAGGCGATGGTCGGACGCGTGGACCGGTCACGGGGCTACTGAGCGCCCCCAGAAAATATCTTCGACATTGCCGCCCCCAGGGGTCAAGCAAAGTGGCAAAGCCACATTTGCTTGAGAGGCCACTGAAAAGACCCGGTCTCGCGTGTGATCTGCCCGGCAAATTGACGAACGCGACGACAGGCTGAAGCGCCCGCCCCAGCGATGCGGCTACGATGGCCACGCGGCGCAGGTGCTCGAGCTGGCCCGCGCCTTGCGTCTCGAATGACCGCCCGACAGACTTCACCGAAAGGCAGCCCGTGCAGACACTCGACGAGATGCGCAGTCTTCATCTGCTGACCCCCGACCAGCACGCGCAGATCGGCGCCTGGATCGCCGAGCGCAAGACGCCCGAGGCCATCCTGCAGATGCCGCCGCACCTGTGGCGTGCGTTTGCGATGGCGAGCATGTTGATGGGCTTCGACGCGGACGTGATGCAGCCACCGCTGATGGAGTTCTAGCCCGTCGTCGTGGTCGGCTCGGGACACCGCCACATCTTCTGCCGAAGCCGCGCCCAGAACGATGAAGCATTGCGTGGCGCACGCCCAAAGCAGCACCACGCGTCGGGGCGGTCGACCTATTCTGGAGGCTCAGCTTCAAGAGCCGCCGCCATGTCGTCCAGAGACCTTTCCCCCCTCGATGCGCTGATCGCGCTCGACCGAGACCACCTGATCCACCCGGTCGCGCCGTGGCGCAAGCACGAGCAGCGCGGCGTGACCGTGCTCGAGTCCGGCCACGGCTCATGGCTGACCGACGCGAGCGGCCGCGAGCTGCTCGACGCCTTCGCCGGCCTGTGGTGCGTGAACATCGGCTACGGCCACGAGAGCGTGGTGCAGGCCGCGGCCGAGCAGATGCGCAAGCTGCCGTACGCAACCGGCTACTTCCACTTCGGCAGCGAGCCGGCGATCCGCCTTGCCGCGAAGCTCGTCGAGATCACGCCGGCCTCGCTGACGCGCGTCTACCTGACGCTGGGCGGCTCCGAGGCGGTGGACGCGGCGAGCCGCTTCATCACGCAGTACTACAACAACACCGGGCGACCGACGAAGAAGCACTTCATCTCGCTGCAGCGCGGCTACCACGGCTCGTCGTCGTTCGGCGCCGGGCTGACGGCGCTGCCGGTGTTCCACCGCGGCTTCGACCTGCCGCTGGCCAACCAACATTACATCGCGTCGCCGTACGCGTACCGCAGCGAGGTCGGCACCGACCCGCAGGCCGTGATCGCGGCCTCGGTCGCGGCGCTGCGCGCCAAGGTCGCCGAGCTCGGCGCCGAGAACGTCGCGGCCTTCTTCTGCGAGCCCATCCAAGGCTCGGGCGGCGTGGTCGTGCCGCCGGTCGGTTGGCTGAAGGCGATGCGCGAGGTCACGCGCGAGCTCGACATCCTGTTCGTCGTCGACGAGGTCATCACCGGCTTCGGCCGCACCGGCCCGATGTTCGCGTGCGAGGCCGAGGACGTAGCGCCCGACCTGATGACGCTCGCGAAAGGCCTGACCGCTGGCTATGCGCCGATGGGCGCGACCATGGTGTCGGAGAAGGTCTACGCCGGCATCGCCGATGGCGCGCCGGCCGGCGCGCCGATCGGCCACGGCGCGACCTACTCGGCCCACCCGGTCAGCGCGGCGATCGCGCTCGAGGTGCTGCGGCTGTACGACGAAGGCGGCATCCTCGCGAACGGCCAAGCCGTGGCGCCGCATTTCGCCGCCGTGCTCGACGGCCTGCGCGATCACCCGCTGGTCGGCGAGGCGCGCTACCGCGGCCTGCTCGGCGCGCTCGAACTGGTGAGCGACAAGGCGACGAAGCGCAGCTTCGACCCGGCGCTGGGCCTGTCGGACCGGTTGTTCGACGCCGGTTACCGCAACGGTTTGATCTTCCGCTCGTTCGGCGACCACATCCTCGGCTTCGCGCCGGCGCTGTGCTTCACGGAGGACGAGTTCGCGCAGATGGCGACGCGCCTGAAGAAGACCCTGGACGACGTGCTGGCCGCACCCGACGTGCGCGCCGCGCTGAAGTAAGGTGGGCGCGTGCCGTCCCGTCGCAGAAACGGTGTGTGCGCGCCATCCCGTCGCAGAGGAGATGAATGCGCGCCGTCCCGTCGCACAATGGGCCACCCCACACGCCGCGACCCATCGTGACCAGCCCTTCCCTCAAGCTCGACCGCCTCGACCTGCGCATCCTGAGCCAGCTGCAGAAGAACGGGCGCATCACCAACGTCGACCTGGCCGACGCGGTCGGGCTCTCGCCCAGCCCTTGCCTGATCCGCGTCAAGCGGCTCGAACAGGCGGGCTACATCTCGGGCTACGGCGCGCAGCTGCGGCTCGAGAAGCTGGGCGACACACTGACGGTGTTCACCGAGGTGACGCTGTCGGACCATCACCGCGAGGACTTCGTGCGCTTCGAGGCGGCGATCCGCGGCGTCGACGAGATCCTGGAATGCCACCTGGTCAGCGGCGGCTACGACTACCTGCTGAAGTTCACGACGCGCGGCGTCAACCACTACCAGGCGCTGATCGAGGACCTGCTCGAGCGCAACATCGGCATCGAGAAATACTTCAGCTTCATCGTGATCAAGTCGCCGTTCATCAAGACGCACTACCCGATCGAACGGCTGTTCCCGTCCAACCCCTGAGCTCGAGTTTCCGATGAGCAAGCCCCTGCCACCGGCCGGCAGCGGCGGACGCTTCGTGCGCCTGGCCGAGACCAGCCGCCCCGCCCTACACCTGCGGATCGACGGTGAACCCGCCACTGCACTCGAAGGCGACACGCTGCTCGTCGCGTTGCTGACGCACGGCCGGCGCGTGCGCACGTCCGAGTTCGGCGACGGCACGCGGGCCGGCTTCTGCCTGATGGGCGCCTGCCAGGACTGCTGGGTCTGGGACGAGGCCGGTCAGCGCCTGCGGGCCTGCTCGACCGTCGTCACCGAAGGCCTGGCCGTGCGCACCACGCCGCCGGCTTCGTCGTGGCCGGTGACGCCCGAGGTCGCGGCGCGCGAACGCGGCGAGGTGTCGTCATGACCCCGCGCATCGTGATCGTCGGCGCCGGCCCGGCCGGCGTCCGCGCGGCGCAGGCGCTGGTCGAGGCCGGTGTGCGCCCCATCGTGATCGACGAAGGCCGGCGCGACGGCGGCCAGATCTACCGCCGCCAGCCGGAGGGCTTCACGCGCACACACGCGATGCTCTATGGCAGCGAGGCCGCGAAGGCGCAGGCCCTGCACAACGACTTCGATGCGCTGCGCGCGCAGATCGACCACCGCGCCGAGACGCTGGCCTGGAACGTGACCGCCGGGCAGCTCCACACCGTGCACGCGCCCAGCGGCGAGACCGCCACGCTGGACTTCGACGCGCTGATCGTCTGCGCCGGCGCCACCGACCGGTTGATGCCGGTGCCGGGCTGGCACCACGCCGGCTGCTACAGCCTCGGCGCCGCGCAGATCGCGCTGAAGGCCCAGGCCTGTGCGATCGGCTCGCGCGTGGTGTTCATGGGCAGCGGGCCGCTGTTGTACCTGGTCGCCGCGCAATACGTGAAGGCCGGCGCGCGTGTCGACGCGGTGCTCGACACCTCGCCCGCCTTGCCGACCTTCACCGCGCTGCGCGGTCTGCTGAACCGGCCGCGCCTGCTGTTGCGCGGGCTCGCACTGAAAGCGTCGTTGCGGCTCGGCGGGGTCAAGCTGCTGAACAGGATCTCGCCGCTGCGCATCGAGGGCACGGCCGAAGGGGGCGTGTCGGGCGTCGTCGTGCGCGACGCGCGCGGCGCCGAACGACGCTTGGCCTGCGACGCGGTCGGCCTCGGCTGGCACCTGCGCGCCGAGACCCAGCTGGCCGACCTGGCGCGCTGCGACTTCGAGTTCGAACCCTTGAGCCGGCAGTGGCTGCCGCGCATCGACGCCTGCGGCCGCAGCAGCATGCCAGGTGTCTACCTCGCCGGCGACGGCGCGCGCATCCTCGGTGCCGATGGCGCCGAGGCGGCAGGCCGCCTTGCCGCGCTGGCCGCGTTGGATGACTTGAAGCATGAACGGGGTCGCACGCTGTTCGCGGCCGAACAGGCCGGTTTGCAGCGCACGCTCGCGACGATGAACGGCTTTCGCGAAGGCCTGGCGCAGGCCTTCCCGTGGCCGCATGCGCAGGCCGCCGCGCTGCCGAACGACGCGGTCGTCTGCCGCTGCGAGGCCGTCACCGCGGGCGAGCTGCGCCGCAGCGTGCGCGAACTCGGCAGCCAGGAACTGAACCGCGCCAAGGCGTTCAGCCGCGTCGGCATGGGCCGCTGCCAAGGCCGCTACTGCGGCCACGCCGCGGCCGAGATCGTCGCGGCGGCCGCGAGCATCCCGGTCGAAAAGATCGGCCGGCTGCGCGGCCAGGCGCCGGTCAAGCCCTTGTCGATGAGCGCGCAAGAACATGAGTGACACGACACAGCAGCGCAGCGACGTGCTGATCGTCGGCGGCGGCCTGATGGGCACGACGACCGCGCTCTTCCTGCGCCGCCACCACGGCCTGCGCGTGACCTTGCTCGAGCGCGAGCTGATCGGCCGCCAGGCCAGCGGCACCAACTTCGGCAACGTGCGCCGGCAGGGCCGCGACCTCGCGCAGATCCCGCTCGCGAATCGGGCGCGTGCCGTCTGGGGCCGCGTCAACGAATTGCTCGGCGAGGACCTGGAGTTCGCACCCCTCGGCCACCTGCGCGTCTGCTACACCGAGGCGCAGGCCGCCAAGCTCGAGCAGCACGTGCGCGACGTGCAGCCGCTCGGGCTGGACCTGAAGATGTTCAGCGCCGACGCGCTGCGCCGACGTTGGGGCATCTTCAGCGACGCCGTCGTCGCGGGCTCGTTGTCGCCGGTCGACGGCCACGCCAACCCGCGCCTGGCCGGCCCGGCCTTCGGGCGCGCCGCACAGCGCGCCGGCGCCCACATCCACGAGCACAGCGAGGTCGCGCACATCGAGCGCGTCGGCACCGAGTTCGTCGCGCACACGGTCGACGGCCGGCAGTACCGCGCGGCGCAATTGCTGGTCACGACCGGCGCGTGGTCGGCGCGCTTCGCGCAGGCCTTCGGCGAGCCCGTGCCGCTGGACGCGCGCGGCCCGCAGATGGGCGTGACCGAGCCGCTGCCCTACGCGATAGCCCCGTCGATCGGCGTGTCGACGCCGATCGAGGAAGAAGGCCTGTACTTCCGCCAGATCGCGCGCGGCAACATCGTCTTCGGTGGCGGGCTCAAGGGCCCGGCGCTGGCCGATGTGGTGCGCGCCTACGTGAAGCCCGACAACACTTTGCGCCAGCTGCGCGAGCTGCGCCGCTTCGTGCCGGCGTTCGCGAACGTGCAGCTGATTCGCGTCTGGAGTGGCATCGAGGGCTACACCGACGACTGGGTGCCAGTGATGGGCCCGAGCGCGCGCGTGCCGGGCTTGCACTATGCGTTCGGCTTCAACGGCGAAGGCTTTGCGATCAGCCCGGGCGTCGGCGAGGTGATGGCCGAGCTGATCGCGACCGGGCGCACGTCGACGCCGATAGACGCCTTCGCGATCGGCCGCTTTGCGACGGCCCCGCAGAGTCAGCCCATCACCACGTAGACCTTGCGCAGCGTCTCGGTGATGTGCCAGACGCCGACCGTGTTCGCCGGGAAGAACAGCGTGTCGCCGACGCGGATGTGCTGCGCTTCGCCGCCGGTCGGCGTGAAGCTGCAGGCACCCGACAGGATGTGCATCACCTCGGCCTGCGCGAGCTGGCGCTCGAAGCGGCCGGGCGCGCATTCCCACAGGCCGCTGCGGTTGGCGCCGGCACCGTCGAGCTCGACGGCGATGCCCCGTGTCAGGCACGGCGGCTGCGACAACGGGCGGCCGACCGGGCCCTCGTCCTGGAGGTCGGTGAGGGCGGCGGACTGGCGGAGGATCTGGATCGTCATGGTGATGCGGGTGGCGGTGAAAGACGCGCAGCCTATCGACGCCATGGCGGCGCCGATAGGACGCTCTTGTCGCACCGCAGGATCTGCGCAGCGAACGCCGCACAACGCAATTCGCTGCCGCGCCGCGCGTTGTTTACGGCGCCACGCGAACGGTCGACGCTCTTAAGCTGAAGCCCATGCCGACACTCTCCGATCCGACAGCCTCGCGTCGCGACATGCGTTTGCTGGCGCCGGTGCTGGCCCACATCGCCGCCCACCTCGCCGAGCCGCTGCCGCTGGACGACCTGGCCGCGATCACCGGCCTGAGCGTGTGGCGCTTCGCGACTGTGTTCCGCGAGCGCGTCGGCATGGCGCCGCACCGCTACGTGAGCCTGCAACGCGTGCGCCACGCGCAGGCCCTGCTGCGCCAGGGCGCGACCCTGGCCGGCGCGGCGAGCGAGGCCGGCTTCTGCGACCAGAGCCACCTGTCGCGCCGCTTCAAGCGGCTGTGCGGCATGACGCCGGGGCAGTACCAGGCGTGCCAGACGAATCCCCCTTCATCCGCTTCCCACTCCTGACGAGACCACCATGCCCTTGCAGAACTTCAAAGTCCTCACCTTCGACGTCGTCGGCACGCTGATCGATTTCGAGGGCGGGATGCTCGCCTACCTGCACAGCAAAGTTCCCGGCGCGGCCGTGTCCGATGACGCTTTCCTGGCCGCCTACCGCGTCGCGCGCAAGAGCAAGGACGTCGACTGGTACCCGAACGACCTGGTGCGTTGCTGGCACGTCATCGCGCCGCAGCTGGGCCTGCCCGACTCGGCCGCGCTGGCCGAGGGCTTTCGCGACTCGGTCGCCGAGTGGCCGGCCTTCCCCGACTCGGTCGCGGCGCTGAAGCGGTTGCGCGAGCGCTTCAAGCTGGTCGCGATGACGAACGCGCAGCGCTGGGCACTGTCGCACTTCGAGAAGACCCTGGACATGCCGTTCGACGACACGGTGACCTGCGACGACGCGCTGTGCGAGAAGCCCGACCCGCAGTTCTTCGCGTTCGCGCGCGGACGGCTGAGCACGCGCGGCTACACGCGCGCCGACAACCTGCACGTCGCGCAAAGCCAGTACCACGACATCGGCGTCGCCAAGCGCCTGGGCCTGACCACCTGCTGGATCGAGCGGCGCCACGGCCAGCCCGGCTTCGGCGGCACGCTGGAGGTGCCGGAGCTGACGACACCCGACTACCACTTCCACACGCTGGCCCAGCTCGCGGACGCGGTCGACGCAAACCGCTGATGGCCACGCCGTCGGTCGACGAGATCGCCGACCTGCTGCCGGCGCTGACCGCGCTGCGGCACGACCTGCATGCGCACCCGGAGCTCGCGTTCGCCGAGCACCGCACCGCCGGCATCGTCGCGAGCGCGCTGCGCGAACTCGGGCTGGACGTCCACGAAGGCATCGGCGGCACCGGCGTCGTCGGCGTGCTGCGCGTCGGCAGCGGCACGCGCAGCGTCGGCCTGCGCGCCGACATGGATGCGCTGCCGCTCACCGAGCACAGCGAGCTGGGCTACCGCAGCACCGTGCTCGGCGTGCACCATGGCTGCGGCCACGACGGCCACACCGCGATGCTGCTGGGTGCGGCGCGCCATCTGGCGCGCACGCGGCGCTTCGACGGCACGGTGGTGTTCATCTTCCAGCCGGCCGAAGAAGGCCGCGGTGGCGCGCGGGCCATGGTCGCGGACGGTCTGTTCGAGCGCTTTCCGTGCGACGCGGTCTACGCGCTGCACAACTGGCCCGACCTGCCGCTGGGCAGCGCGCAGACGCGGCCGGGTCCGATCATGGCGGCGGCCGACCGCTTCGACATCACCGTGCGCGGGCGTGGCGGCCACGCGGCCCAGCCGCACCGCACGCCGGACGCGATCCTGGCCGCGAGCCAGCTCGTGGCGCAGCTCCACACCATCGTCTCGCGCCGCATCGACCCGGGTGAATCGGCGGTGCTGTCGGTGACGCGCATCGAAGGCGGGCATTCGCACAACGTGCTGCCGGCGGAGGTGCAGGTGACCGGCACGGTGCGCAGCTTCGACGCGGCCTCGCAGGACGTCATCGAAGCCGCGCTGCGGGCCACCGCGCAAGGTGTGGCGCTGGCCAGCGGCACCGACATCGAGGTGCAGTACACGCGCTACTACCCGGCGACGGTCAACACCGAGGCCGAGACTGAATTGGCCCTGGCCGCGGCGACAGATGCCGGGCTCGCGGCCAGCGTCGCCGCGCGGCCCGCGTTCACCTCGGAAGATTTCGCGTTCATGCTGCGTGCCCGGCCAGGTGCTTATCTGTGGATGGGCCAGGCGCGCGGCCGGCCGGAGGTCGACAGACCGCTGCACCACCCGGGCTACGATTTCAACGACGCGGCGCTGCCGCTGGGCATCCGCTGGTTCGCGGCGGTAGCGCATCGCGCACTCCTGCCGGGGTCTTGACACATCTGCTACCTTGAAGGGTTGAATAGGCAGCGGCGATCCCCATCTCGTCAGACCGCCCACCCTCTCGTGCAGCACTGTAAGGCAACCCCATGGCACTCATCCCCGCAACCATCGTCACCGGCTTCCTCGGCTCGGGCAAGACCACCCTCCTGAAGCGCGTGCTGACCGAAGCCCACGGCCAGAAGATCGCCGTGATCGAGAACGAATTCGGCGAAGAGAACATCGACAACGAGATCCTGGTGCAGGACAGCAAGGAGCAGATCATCCAGCTCAACAACGGTTGCGTCTGCTGCTCGATCCGCGAAGACCTGCGCACCACCTTGAGCGACCTGGCCGAGAAGAAGCGCAAGGGCGAGCTCGATTTCGACCGCGTCGTGATCGAGACCACCGGCCTGGCCGACCCCGGCCCGGTGGCGCAGACCTTCTTCATGGACGACGAGATCGCCGAGAGCTACCTGCTGGACTCCATCCTGACCCTGGTCGATGCCAAGCACGGCGACCAGCAGCTCGACGACCGCCAGGAGGCGCGTCGCCAGATCGGGTTCGCCGATCAGATCTTCATCAGCAAGACCGACCTGGTCGATGCCGCGACCACCGACGCGCTGATCCACCGCATCAAGCACATGAACCCGCGGGCGCCGCAGACCAAGGTCAACTTCGGCGAGGTGCCGCTGGCCGACGTGTTCGACCTGCGCGGCTTCAACCTGAACGCCAAGCTCGATATCGACCCGGAGTTCCTGAACGCCGACGCTCATGGCCACGATCACCACGACCACGACCACGACCATGACCATCACGACCACGAACACGAACACGGCGAGCACTGCGACCACCCGCACCACCACGCGCACGACGACGACGTCAAATCCTTCGTGTTCAAGGCCGACAAGGCCTTCAACCCGGCCAAGCTGGAAGATTTCCTCGGTGCGATCGTGCAGGTCTACGGCCCGAAGATGCTGCGCTACAAGGGCGTGCTGAACATGAAGGGCAGCGACCGCAAGGTGATCTTCCAGGGCGTGCACCAGCTGATGGGCAGCGACCTGGGCCCGAAATGGGCGCCGGGCGAGAAGAAGACCAGCAAGATGGTCTTCATCGGGCTGGACCTGCCGCGCGAGATCTTTTTGCAGGGCCTGGAAGGATGCCTGGTTTGACAGCTTGTCAAGCCGCTTTGCACACGTGATTTTTGCAGCGACTTTTACCGGTCGCGCAACGGTGCAAGGTGGCTACAATCCGCGGCGGCCAAAGCCCGGGCCTCGAGCCGAGGGTATAACCGCCGATGCGAGGAGACTGCTGTGAGCAAGACACCGGCCCGACAAGCGCCCCCCAAGAAAGCCGCCACCGGCAAGGCCACTGCGGCCGTGTCCAAGGCGGTCAAGGTCACCAAGACGGCGCCGGCCAAGAAGCCTGCCCCCCATGCCAAGCCGGCGCCCGCGCCGGTGGCTGTTTCCAAATCCGCCAAGCCAGCAGTCAAATCTGCCAAACCCGCGACGGCTCCCGCCAAAGCGGCTCCACCTGCCGCTGTTGTTGCAAAGCCCAAAGTACCGATGAAACCCGCGCCCGCTCCTGTTCCCGTCGAGACCCCGCCCGCTGCCCCCGTGGGCGGTCTGGCACCTCTTGTCCCCTCGAAGAAGACCGGGCGTGGCGCCTCCAAGTACGCCGCGCCGGCCGTGCAAGCACCGCTGCCGCCGCCCACGTCCCGATTCGCCGACCGGTTCGCACCGCCCCGGCCCCCGACCCGACAGATGAACAACCTCGAACTCGACACCCCCCGCCAGGCACAGAAATCCGACCCGAAACTGGCCAACGCCTGGAAGACCAAGGCCGGCCGCGAGCTGACCGAGCCCGAAGTGCTGGCCATGCCCGACTCGGAGTACATGAACGACAAGCAGCTGGAGTTCTTCCGCTTCAAGCTGCAGACGCTGAAGGACGACCTGCTCAGCAACGCCGGCGAGACCACCGAGCACCTGCGCGAAGACACCTCCATCGTGCCGGACCCGGCCGACCGCGCCACGATCGAGGAAGAGCACGCGCTCGAACTGCGCACGCGCGACCGCGAGCGCAAGTTGCTGAAGAAAATCTCGCAATCGCTGGGCCGAATCGAGTCAGGCGAGTACGGGTTCTGTGATGAAACCGGCGAACCCATCGGGTTGGGCCGCCTGATCGCGCGCCCCACCGCTACACTGTCCCTCGAAGCCCAGCAACGTCGCGAACTCAAGCAAAAGATGTTCGGAGACTGACGTGGCAGCGGCGCCCACCAACGAACCCGCGTGATGTCGGACCCCAAAGACTCGACCAGTTTCTTCCGCAAGGTCGTCAAGTTTGTGGCCAATCCCAGCACGGATTGGGCCGAGTTGGGGGTGCCCTCCGAGGAAGCGCGCGAGAGCGATTTCGCCAAGGGCGAGCTGAAGGCGATGATCGAGCGCAAGCGGCGCAACGATTTCGTGCGCAAGCGCGAGTTCGACATGCTGCGCAAGGTCCGCCGCGAAGGCCTGACCAGCGAGCAGCTGGCCGCGCTCGGCGGTTCGTCGCGCATCGACGACTCCGAGGCCAAGCTGCCCGACAGCGGCGCCAAGGCCGACCAGGGCGTGAAGGCCAAGATCGACGAGATCGAGCAGCAGATGGTGGGCGACCCCCACAACTACGTGCCCCAGAAGCGCACGCCCGAGTTCTACAACGCCCCGACCGAGCCCGCCGCGATGAACGCGCTGCCGACGCGCAGCACGATGCCGGCCTCGCTGGACGGTGGCGGCGGCCGGGTCGAGGACTTCGCCCATGAACGTGCGCTGCCGGTGTCGGCCGCGGTGATGGGCGGTGGTGTTTCGCCCTTGTCCGCGATCAAGCTCGATGACGCGGCCGCCGACCTGATCCAACCGTTCGGTCAGGAACTCACCGAGGTCACCCACGACCCCGACCTGGACGAAGCGGTGATCGCGTTCGCGAATGCCGATTTCGAGCAATGCGAGCAGTCCATCGCGTCGCTCACCGCCCCGGGCGGCGCACGCTCGCAGCACGCCGAGACCTGGCTGGTGCTGTTCGACCTGTACCGCGCGATCGGTCAGCAGCACAAGTTCGAAAGCCTGGCGCTCGACTACGCCCAGCAGTTCGGCTGGTCGGCCCCGCAGTGGTTCTCGATGCCCAAGCTGGTCGCCGAGGCCGCCGCCGAAGACCGGCCGCGCACCTCGCGCATCGAGGGCCAGGTGGGCTGGATCTGCCCCGAGCACATCGATGCCGAGGTGGTCGCCAAGCTCGCCTCGCAGGCCATGCAGATGCCGCTGCCGTGGGTGTTCGACTGGAACGCGCTGCGCGGCATCGACGCCGAAGGCTGCGGCAAGCTGTCCGAGCTCTTCCGCAGCTGGATCACGCAGTCGCTCGACATGCGCTGGCTCGGCGGCGAGCACCTGTTCTCGGTGCTGCAGGACGCGGCACCGACCGGCGCGCGCGACGCCGACCCGGCCTACTGGCAAGTGCGCCTGGACGCGCTGCGCATGACCAACCGGCCCGACCAGTTCGACGAGGCCGCGATCGACTACTGCGTGACCTACGAGGTGTCGCCCCCGTCGTGGGAGCCGGCGCGCTGCCAGGTGCGGGTGAGCGGCACCGGCAACACGGTGTCGTCGCAGTTGTCGGTGGTCAGCGACGTCTCGGCCAATTTCGTCGAATCGGGCCTGGCCGACGAGGCAGGTGCGACCAACGTCGGCACCGTCGAGCTGTCGGGTCAGCTGGTCGGCGACATCGGCGCGACGCTGAAGAAGATGGACGAGCAGCTCGGCGCCGCCAGCATCGTCAACGTGTCGTGCGGACGGCTGATCCGCGTCGACTTCATCGCCGCCGGCGACCTGCTGAACTGGGTGCTGGTGCGTCGCGGCGAGAACCGCAGCGTGCGCTTCATCGAGGCGCACCGCCTGGTCGCGCTGTTCTTCGGCGCGATGGGCATCAACGAGCACGCCAAGGTCAAGGTCCGCAACACCTGACCCGCGGGACCGGCCGCTTACAGGCGGCCGCGACCATCTTGGCGACCACGCCTTGACGACGCCCGATTCACCCCTATCTTCCCGACATGGAAAATTATCACGGCACGACCATCCTGAGCGTGCGCCGCGGCAATGTCGTCGCCCTCGGGGGTGATGGCCAGGTCACGCTGGGCACGATCGTCGTCAAATCGTCGGCCCGCAAGGTGCGCAAGCTGTACCGCGACCAGGTGCTGGCCGGCTTTGCCGGGGCGACGGCCGACGCGTTCACGCTGTTCGAGCGCTTCGAGGCCAAGCTCGAGAAACACCAGGGCCACCTGGTGCGCGCCGCCATCGAGCTGACCAAGGACTGGCGCACCGACCGCGTGCTGCGCCGCCTCGAAGCGATGCTGGCGGTGGCCGACCGCGAGGCCTCGCTGATCATCACCGGCAACGGCGACGTGCTGGAGCCGGAGCACGGCATCGTGTCGATAGGCTCGGGCGGCGCCTACGCGCATGCCAGTGCACGGGCGCTGCTGTCCAACACCGACCTCGCGCCCAAGGAGGTGGTGAAGAAGTCGCTCGAGATCGCCGGCGAGCTGTGCATCTACACGAATCAGAACCACATCATCGAGACGCTGGACTGACATGGACATGAAATCCAGCATGACCCCGCAAGAGATCGTCTCGGAGCTCGACCGCCACATCGTCGGCCAGGCCAGCGCCAAGCGCGCGGTCGCGATCGCGCTGCGCAACCGCTGGCGGCGCCAGCAGGTCGACGAGAAGATGCGCGGCGAAATCACGCCGAAGAACATCCTGATGATCGGGCCGACCGGCGTCGGAAAGACCGAGATCGCGCGCCGCCTGGCCAAGTTGGCCGACGCGCCCTTCATCAAGGTCGAGGCGACCAAGTTCACCGAGGTTGGCTACGTCGGCAAGGACGTCGACTCGATCGTCCGCGACCTGGTCGACATGGCGGTGAAGCAGGAGCGCGAGGGCGCGATGCGCCGCCACCGCGCGCGCGCCGAGGACGCCGCCGAGGACCGTGTGCTCGACATCCTGGTGCCGCCGGCCCGCACCTCGGGTACCGAGCTGGGCTTCAGCGCCCCGGCCCCGGCCGCCGACAACACGGCACGCCAGGTGATGCGCAAGCGCCTGCGCGAGGGCCTGCTGGCCGACAAGGAAATCGAGATCGAGGTCGCCGAGCCCAAGGCCGGCCTCGAGATCATGACGCCGCCCGGCATGGAAGAGATGGCAGAGCAGCTCAAGGGCATGTTCGCCAACGCCGGAAGCGCGAAGAAGAAGCTGCGCAAGCTGAGCATCAAGGAAGCGCACAAGCTGCTGATCGAGGAAGAGGCCGCCAAGCTGGTCAACGACGACGAGGTCAAGACCGCCGCGCTGCACAACGCCGAGCAGAACGGCATCGTCTTCATCGACGAGATCGACAAGGTGGCGTCGCGCAACGAGACGAGCGGTGCCGACGTGTCGCGCCAAGGTGTGCAACGCGACCTGCTGCCGCTGGTCGAGGGCACGACGGTGAACACCAAGTACGGCATGGTCAAGACCGACCACATGCTGTTCATTGCGTCGGGTGCGTTCCACGTCAGCAAGCCCAGCGACCTGATCCCCGAGCTGCAAGGGCGCTTCCCGATCCGCGTCGAGCTCGGCTCGCTGAGCGTGGACGATTTCGAGGCCATCCTGACCCAGACCCACGCCAGCCTGGTCAAGCAGTACACGCTGCTGCTCGCAACCGAGGGCGTGACGCTGGACGTGCAGCCCGCGGCGATCCGCCGCATCGCGCAGATCGCGTACGACGTGAACGAGCGCACTGAGAACATCGGTGCGCGGCGGCTGTCCACGGTGATGGAGCGGCTGCTCGACGAGATCAGCTTCGACGCGCCCAACCGCGGCGGCCAGACCGTCAGTGTCGACGGCGCCGAGGTCGACGCGAAGCTCGCCGACCTGGCGAAGAACGAAGACCTGTCGCGCTACATCCTCTGAACAAGGATTGGTTCGCAGACCACGTCGGTCTTCACCGAGTTCGCGATGTAGCACTCCTCGTGCGCCTTGTGGTGCAGCTGGTCGAGCTCGTCGCGGCTCGGCCGGTGCTCGCCCGAGAAGGTCACCGCCGGACGCAGCGTCACACGCGTCATCGCGAGCTTGCCCTGTTCGTTGCGCGCCATCACGCCGACGGCCGCGTCGACATAGCGGTCGACGACGAATCGGCGCTTGGCCGCGATCGCCAGAAACCACAGCATGTGGCAGCTGGCCAGCGAGGCGACAAAGGCCTCTTCGGGATCGACCGCGCTCGCGTCTGACATCGGCAACGGCACCGAACTGGGCGCCGACGACCCCGGGATCTCGACGCCACCGTCGAAGCGCAGCAGGTGCTTGCGGCTGTAGCGGTTGCCGAGAAAGTCCTGCGCCGGGTCGCGCTCCCAGATGACTTCGGCGGTGTAGTCGGACATGCCCGCCCCTACAAGGCCAGCCGGTGCGACTGCAGCTGCAGCAGGCCTTCGAAGATCAGCGTGTCCACCGTCTCGAACGCCAGGTCGGTGATGGGCGAGAGCTTCACCGCCGCCCCGCCGGTCATGATCAGCACGGGCTGCTGCCCGGTGCGTGCCAGCAGCCGACGGTGCACGCGCTCGACCGCCCCGGCGATCGCATCCGACCCGCCGCTCATCAGCGCATCGCTGGTGTTGGTCGGGAAGTCAACCGCTTCGCCGGTCGGCGCCTTCAGGCCGGCCGTGCCCATCTCGAGCGCGCGCAGCATCAGGCCGAAGCCGGGCAGGATGAGTCCGCCGAGGAAGCGCCCGGTCTCGTCCAGCGCGTCGACCGTGACGGCCGTGCCCACCATCACCACCAGCGCGGGACGAGCCGGCCCATGCGCCAGCACGCGGTGGCGCGCGCCGATCAACGCGACCCAGCGGTCCACCCCCAGGCGGCTCGGATGGTCGTAGCTGTTGACGACGCCGCAGGCCTGCGCGCTCGAGGCGACCCAGCGCGGTTCGACGTCCCAAAGCTCCAGCTGTTCTTCGACCCGGCGCTTCACGCCCTCGCCCGCCACCACGCAACCCAGCATGCTGCCCGGTGCGGGCAGTGCCTGCCACTCGGTTTCAGCGAGCTTGTCGATGGTTTCGAGGAAGACCGCACCGTGGTTCAGCAACCTCGCACCCGGCTGGGGTGACGCGTACTGTGCCCACTTCAGCCGCGTGTTGCCGATGTCGATCGCCAGAAAGGTCATGCGGCGATTCTAGGCACCTACGCGGATTCGAGCATGGAGTCGGCGCGGCCGTCGAGCAACTGGCGCACCCGGCGCATCGTGTGCGTGGCCGCGAGCGAGCGGTGCGGTCGGGTGATGCGGCTCTCGACCTCGTCAAGCAGGTTGCTGAGGTCTTCGCGGGTGCGGGCGCGGCGCAGCTTGAGCAGCGTGATCGTGCCGGCCAGCGGCGCCTGGGCACGCACGGCACGAACGAGGATCAGCCGCGCTTCGGCGAAGGCCGAGTCCGTCGGCTCCAGCATCCCGCTGTCGGCGTTCAGCCAGGCCTGCGCAGTGGAGGCGCTGCCCAGCGTCGAATCGGTCGAGGCCGACTCGGGGAACAGCGACTGCGACGGCGGCAGCGGCTGGAGCATCGAGTCCGACACCGCACCGACGCTGTCCGGGCCGGGCAGCGGCAGGTCCACATGGGTCACGCCAGGCGTCACGGCCGGGGCGTCGATCAGCAGCGAGAAGGTGGGCTCGGGCAGCATGATCAGCCCCAGATCGAGC
>Ga0307509_10001362_pt1 | contig 41361 bp, 40 predicted proteins | sample 10_EM_MG_FD_202245 | JGI IMG/M metagenome (GOLD analysis project Ga0307509, IMG submission 202245) | Populus trichocarpa ectomycorrhiza microbial communities from riparian zone in the Pacific Northwest, United States - 10_EM | ecosystem: Host-associated > Plants > Roots > Unclassified | place...
TTTTCCACCTGCGGTTGTATTGGAGATGCATTGCAGAAACTCATATCCTATTGACGGAGTTAAGTGTACCCGAGTTGGTCTGACACTTCCGGCAGGATAAATCCTGATGGAGGGTAGACCTCGGACAAACTCTGAGCAGGGCAGGGTGCTCGCACAAGGTCGGTGTAGTGGTGAATGTCAAAGGCTTAAATCTGATATCTACTTAAGTTTAAGCGTTTGGCATTCTACTTCGATAACCAACTTTCCTCAAGAGAACTTATTGAGTGAAGCTTTCAGCTTAACGATATTAAGTTTAACCGTTTTTATTCTTCGTGAATTATTTTACTCTATTTTTATCTTTTACATTGAGTTTTGGCGCGGTCACAACCTTAGAGTTCACCTCTCTATAGGGTGCCCCGTTACACTTTGCTGGATATTTTACTTCATATTGCAGCAAGCTGCTATCCTAATGTCATTTCCAGACCAAGATAGACTATAATATTACACATATATATTAGCTTACTCTATTTATTATCTTTAAGGCAAGTTCTATTAAACAATTTTTTAAAATCAAATACTGGTTTACAGATACCTATTGTGTATTTTCCATTACATTTTTCATCCAATAATACATCATTGGCTGTTCCACCTGCAATATAGCAGGCTGAAATATCATACTATTTCATTTTAGAAACGTGTTCTTCCTGTAATACTACTAATAGTGAGATAATAATTGTAATTTTTTGGAGATATAAGCGGATTATAGCTTGAAATATAATTGACTTTCCCCAACCAGTCAGTGCTGTAAGGATTATATTTTCACCTTCATGCAAATAAGTAATAGCATCCAGCTGAAGATCCCTTAGGGTAATTTGAAAAGTATTTAGAATCTTTTGGGAAATGTTGAATAGGGAAAGTTGTCTCATTTTGATTGTTGCTGTAATTAAAGCCTTTTTGCTTTCAATTGTATCATTATATAAAACAAGTACTTGAATTTTAATATTTGATCTATACCCATAAGAATTATTCAAATAATTCAAATTTATTTACAATCATGACTAATTACACTCTAAATCATCATTTTACTATTTTCCTAAGCCCTTTGAATAATTATTGCCAAGATAAACTGACCTTATCTGAGAATACACCTATTGTAGATAAGATAAGCACTGATTTGTCCACGGCTAAGAAAAAGGCACGAATGTCCCTAGGGGCTGAGAAATCAATTTGGTTTTTCGGACCCTTTGTACCCTAGGATGGTGGGGGGGGGGGGATAATATTATTATGTATATAAGGTGAGGGCGGCGCTGCCGCTGGAAAGCTTAGGACGGGTTGTCGTGGCCGGCTAGAGCCCTTGTACTAGTAGATCTGCTCGACTATGCACCGGGTTTCAAAAATTGGGGTAAATCTCTCTAGAAACGACAATAACTCTTAAAAGAGACCTCCTAGCAATCGCTGCAACAAGGGATCAAAAATAAAACAAGGAGTTGGAAGACTCTTTCTATTATCCGGGATAGGCGATTCCAGAGAGATCTAAGCGCTCTATAAAGCTGCCGTTGAGAAGCTCACTAGACTTAGGTTTCCTTCGGAGAAAAAAGGGGGAGATAATAAAAACTAAGCCGCCAGCTTTGTATCATAGAAATCAAAACCGCTCGAAACCTATCCAGGACCGTTCAATGTACAGTACTAGTACTGTACCCCCCACTTGCTAGTACTGCTTGCCCTGCTACCCCTGGCTGGTTTCAACGAGAAGGCATCACCACTTCTACCGTCAATCTCACGTTACCTCCCAAAAATTCAAATAAGCCAGCAAAACATCTCCACAAAACCATTTCACTGTGGCCTACTAAGCCTGGCCTATGCAAAGGCTAGAGTCAAACAAAAGACTTTTCGCCCTACGATCGCGTTGAGTTTAATGAAAGACTATCTGTACATACACTCCCACTCTCAGCGCTTTCGGCCCCCGTTCCATATATACTATCACAGATGGTTCTACGCAAGGGCTATTTATGGTTCTAGGCCGGGTCCCGGAAGGATTATTATAATTTATCACTCATAAAGTTATGGGAACCGCAAACGTAGCCTGTGAGACAATGCAAACCCTCGAAGAAAAAAACCCCGGCCCCGAGGATGAAAGATAGATTCGAAGGATCAGGAGATGGATTGTATGGCGGGGGGTCGAGTTCTGAGAGTTTGTGGCCCACGTAGGGGGGAAATTACTGGAGTCAGAGTTCTGATTCTCCTGCGAGTTGAAGTTATGGACGGTGGCAGGAGGGCTGTAGAACCAAACGATCTGTTGAATTTTAAATACCTACAGTTACTATACCTCAATCGCATGCCCTATGTTAATAATAACACACTCAACAATACAATATGCGAAGGTAGACTAGAGTCAAGAACATAGCAAATTAACCGGTAAATTCGAATACAACAAACAAGCCACTTCCGAAAAAAGAAGGAAGAAGCGTCAAGACTCACGGATAAAAGAACGGGAGTTAAGTCGAGAACAGCTTTTTTGTATTGGAATTTCGATAGCCTAAGTTACTAAATCATAAGAGCGAGAAACGGAAAATAGATCTCAGAAAAACACCATCGATAACCTACCTCTACTTATAACATTTCCAAAGGATTATTTTTTCATCCTTGTTTGTCTGTTGTAGCACCTAGCTTTGGGGCCTTAGTCCCAGGTAGATTCTTATTCAAAATTCGCTCGGTTCTAAACCTACATTGGACAGACTCCGCCAGAATAGTATCGACTTCCGCGCGCAAGTTCCTCAACTCATCAAAGCGATCGCTTGTGTCGTCCCTAAGTTCGCGGAACTGGTCAACAATTCTCTCGGACACCCCCATATCTTCCAGAAGATCATCTTCGAATCTCTGCATGCGGATAATGATAGCATCTTCCACCCCATTCTGACGGCTAACAATGCCGTTCACCGAGGTTTGGAGAGTTTGAAGGTTTGCTCCAAGGGCGGTCATTTCAGCGAGTGCCTTGCTCTGGAAGTCCAAAGTGAAGTTTTGGAAATCCTCACGAAGCTTTGTATCCATGTTGGTAGCGGCCGTTAGCTTGCGGAAGGCGTCTTCGAGGACGGCGAGGCGATCTGCGATGGATGGGATGGGCTAGTACAGCTTGCGTTAGTAGGGTGTCTCTCGGACTTAGGGCAGTGAAAATACTGGGGAAGGGATATGGGGGATCGTACGTTAACGGGATTCGCGGGACGACCGCGATGATCCTCAAGATAAGCTACTCCAGTTGTCACCAACCTTTCCACAAGGGGATAAAGAAAAACCTACTAGCTAACATTTCCCCATCAACAAGCTCGGCTTGGGGGCGGTGAATAGGCCCATATCCATTGGAAATAGACATTGTTTTTTCTATCTCTAGTGAGCAATCGATCCCGGAATAGACAAACTTAATCCTCCAAGAAAAGATCTGGAATACGGTATCCGAGAGAACTCACGATCGGAAGAAAATAATTCCTTGTCAGAGATGTTGTTTTCGTACTTCCTAAGGGAAGTGGGGGTAGTGACGCTAGGAACACGAGCTTCCCAGACACTAGAGCCCCTATTAAAGCCGTTTTCATTAGAACCCTCAACCCCAGCCCCATCACGGACTTTTTCGCGTTCCCGATTGAAGTCCCCAGCCCCTTCCGGAGTCAAAGGCAGCGTACTAAAATTCTCCTCATCAGGAACAGTACCCTGTATAAAAGGCGCGATCGGAGACTCCTCCAAAGCGCTTGCAGCGGGTTTCCTCTCCACATGCTCCACCTTCTTTTCACCCACCTTCCTTGCCTTCAGAGTAGACTGGCGCTTGGCCGGAGTGGGTCCCACAAGCTTTGCCAATTCAACCTCCGACATATCCGCAGGGTTCCTGATGGTCACCGGAGTAGATACTCTGCGGCCGCCAAAGTCACTCTTGCCGGCAGATGGCTCCAAAGCTTGTTCTTGGACACCAGGGTCTACTCTAGCACGCCTCTCATCCTCCTTCTCCTCCTTCGGCTGCTCAGTGTAGCACGGCAACTCATTATAGTCCTTAACAGCTACCCCGTCGGGGGTCGCAAGAGGTAAGGCAAGCCATTTCTTGCCCTTTTTCCGATATGGCACTGTAGAAATATTAGCATGTTGTATCCCTACCAAAGCTGGGGGGGCACACTTGGGGTAGTGGGAGTGGAAATTTTGCGTGGAGCAATAGGTATATATGGTGCGATAGTCGCCTGGAGCGGGATAGCGACGGCGGAGTTGCTTTTTTCTGGTTTTGGTGATTTTCCTTCCTTGCGAGGAGGTAATGGCTCTAGGGAATCGCCCCCGGGGAGGAGATCTTCGGGCATAACTAAGTAGGACATTATTCTGAAGCTGTTCGTCAATGGGTAGTTGGAGAGTTTGGTGTTGTGTGGTCCAGGTAGAAAGGAAAAAAGTGGAGTGAAGGGGAAGAGGAAAAAGACGAGCGGCGGCAGACAGGTGGTTGTTCTAAGAGAGTTCTCACTTCCTAGTATGATAGTATGTTTTGTGGTGCCCTAGGGCTAAAGAGCTTCCTCCTTCAACCATAGTAATTCATGCAAGGGCAGCATTCGCACGGCCGAAGGCTGAGGCATTCCGGGGCATAACTCAGTGCTCAAGCCAGTGCTCCTTATTAAATCTCTCGCACCCGGCTCAAGGGCACTACCATCGCCCCCGCGACGGATGTCGAACGCCTCTCAAAAAGGCTACCGTACAATATTTTTAGGTGCCTTATAGTATCATACTCGTATCCCATGATTCAAACACTTATGGGGCCTGGAGGTGGGAGAGGCAAGCTGATCAACTAGTTTCCACAGTGATTGCTTTGCCAATGAGAGCTTCTGAGCGGCTGTTTTCTGTTTTAGAGATACGGAAGCCTCCAGAATTGCAGACTTCGGATGTAACTTACGCACGAAAGAAAAAAAACCGCAAAGAGGTTTCGAGATCACCCTTCTTATGTACCTTGTGCCCAAGATCGCAGAGCTTCATAGGCTACCGAGTGATTCCCCGTGACAAAGTCCTCAAACTACCAGGGGAAGCCCAGATAATGGCACCCAAAGGGCAGTAGTGGAGATGCACTAGAAGCAGGATAGCTATAGCCGACATTAATCATGCAGACTCGGTTTACCTTGAGGGGTAAATCGGAAACCGTGTACTGCCGAGGGAGGCTGCCTTAGGAGATATTCTGAGCACGTTGTTAGTTGCCTTTAGTGGCAAGAAAGCCAGGGTTCCGATCAAACGTGATTAAGCACAATATCTACCACAGCCAATATTTACCTGTCAAAGTTAAGTAATGGAGAAAATGGTATCCGTAGTACTCTTAGTTGCGGGTGGAAACTGGAAAACAGTATAATGCCCAAACCATCAAGAAAACTACCCCCCCTTTGGGGTAGACAGAGTATAACTCTTTCAATATCCTTTATATGAACTGTTGCTCTACTATCTATTACTCATTCATTCATTCGCTGCTTACTTAACCCTCTCGCACCCGACTAACCCGAGAGAAGGATCAGGCAGCAAACTCCAACATTTATATAAGCCATTTCGGATTTCGGACTCCAGACAAGCCCTCTAAAGGCGATGAAAAAAGTAACCAAAAAATCACAGCCTTAAAGCATCACAAAATAACTAGTGGCACCAGTGGTCGAACCAGCAGCCATCCGCACAGGTTGACCCTTAAGAGGCCTGGGCAAGATACAAGAAATACCTTTTCCCCCGGATATTGCTGGCTAGACTAGTCTCTTTGGTATTTCCGGCAACCCTAAACCCATTATTTTCCTACCCAGGCATCTAGCGCTTGACACCTATTCAGAGTGTACTGGGAATGTAATTATATCCCTCGAGTTTGAACTCTAGTTAACAGAATCGGAAACAGATGACTCTAGGGTAAGATATCTCTAACAGCAAATATTACATGCCTTGCAAAGCAGGGTAAGAGAATACAATTTTGATGAAGAAATTGAAGGGTCTGAATATATAGTGCGAGAACTTTTGGAACGAGGCTGTACTTATACCTTACTCGAGTACTAGAACAGATAGTAGCTCGTTGCCCATTCAGCGCAAGACACGTGACAACTAGTTTCCAGGTTAAAAATCCGCTGCTAGCCCCATCTGCTTACATAATCATGACGCTTAACAGACCTTGAAGTAAAATTCATGCAAGGCACACCTACCAACACCACCACTCCGATACACCATCCCGCAATGCCAACAATCAAAAGCCTGGCATCTAACCTAACCGAACCTATGTCCGATACCTAATGCAACCCGTTGGAAAAGCTTCCAGACCTCTTAGGGCAGAAAAGGCCGTGAGTTACGGAGATCGACCGCAGCATGGACAGAGACTATCGAACACCCCTCGCGTGGGCAGCGATGAACGGGCATGTGGAAATTGTGAAGCTACTTCTAGCGCGGAGCGATGTCGCCACCGACACGCCAGACAAAAATCACCGAACGCCGCTAGCGTTGGCTGCAGAGAAGGGGCATGAGGGGGTAGTGCGGCTGCTGCTAGGACGGAAGCATGTTAATCCGGACATGCCAGATATCGTTGATCGGACGCCACTATCATGGGCAGCCGAGAAGGGACATGAGGGGGTGGTGAAGGTATTGCTAGAACAGCAAGGTGTGAAACCCGAGGGACACGATATATGGGGTCAAAGACCGCTCTTGTTCGCTGCGAGGGAAGGACATGAAGGAGTGGTACGACAACTACTAGAATGGAAAAATATTGATCCCAACCGAAAAGGCTGCTTCTGCAGCAGCACACCACTCTTGACGGCTGCGATATGGAGGCGTCCACCAGTAGCACAGCTACTATTGAAACAAGGGGGTGTCGATCCCGATATGGTGGATAACGTTGGACGAACGCCACTATCGTGGGCTGCTGAAAAAGGGCGTGCTGGAGTAGTAAAGATGCTTTTAAAACGAGAGGATGTCGGCCCTGATACAGTAGATCACGATGGCCGAACACCTCTGCTGTGGGCCGCTAGAAACAAACGCGAGGGGGTAGCAACAGTAAAAATACTTTTGCAGCGAGAGGACGTCAATCCCGATACAGCGGATTACTCTGGCCATACAGCGCTCTCGTGGGCTGCACAGTGTGGGCGTGAGGGAGTTGTTACAATGCTTTTGGAACGAGAAGACATCAATCCGGATAAGGCTGATACCAAATATGGCCGAACACCACTGTCTTTGGCCGCCTGGAAGGGGCATGAGGGAGTAGTAAAGATGCTTTTAAAACGAGAGGGTGTCAATACCGAAACAATAGACCTCAATGGTCGAACAGCGCTTTCGTTAGCTCACTCGCACGGACACGAAGGAGTTACGAAGTTACTCCTCAACCGCAAAGCTTTTCCCACTAGCCCGGCGGATTGTAACGCAACACCAGAGCTTCCCTCACCGCAGCCGCCTGGGTCCCAATGCCCCTCCGGTTAGGTCCAGAGATCTCAATCACTGCAGAAGCCTAAAATCTCCATCCTCATACCCCAACCACCCTCGGAATAGTGATCAATCGGTACTTGGCTCCGGTATTTCACTTTGCTTCCTTTGCCTTCTCCGTCATTGTTCCTGCCTTATGAACCGTTTTTTTTTTTACCACTTCACAGGCGCCCACTCCTTGAGCGACCCTTATGGGCAGATCTTTCACCGCTCTAAATGCGAGCACCCCCCCCCTCAAACGGGATCCAGGGATCCAGCGATTGTGAATGAACACAAGCGGTTTCTTCTTTTTTCCCTTACCCATAATTTCGGTCCTTCTTTCTATTTTTTCCCTCGGTACACCGTGTATTTATATGTGTTACTCCAAACACCATTATTCTTTTACCTGCCATCTAGTGAGGAGTTTTCCACTTAGGTTGCCCTTCATATTGAAATATATCATACCTTTTGGGCTTTCAGAGTCTATACCCAAACCACACTACAGCTGATTTCTTATATAGCGGGAAGTCGGGAGCCTTATACCCTCGGTAATTACAGTAGACTACTTTGCGTGCTGTGAGCTTTTGATAAGCATTCCCGAGAGCCGAGGGGCAGTCACTATAGAATAGGTGATTTTAAAAAGTGTCACTGGTTTCCAAATATGACTAGAGGTCCTAGAAAGTATCAATCCTTAGAGGCGCTGGGAAGGTTAGCTTTCACCTCCATGATCCCGAGGTGTCGTAACATTGCCTATTTTCCCAGAGAATCGGATCAAGATTAATTTCTTCCTCCAAACCTAACCCCTCTCGCCCTGGAACAACGGAGCACCTCAAGCAACGCAGATGGAACATGAGGAAGAAAAGAAAGAACACAGGCAAAATAGAGCCAATGCCCCCAGTCAAAGCAGCAAATTGTTTTCGCTTCCTAAGGTGTAGAGGGGCGTATGCACCTACATCCACAGTAGACTAACTTTAGGACGTGATTCTACAGTACGAGCATGTGGGCCGGTAATGGGGAAGTCGCAAAGCTGCTGCCGTACTAGAACACCAAAATATCAATCCTAACGGACAGGGCCTCTGGGGCAGAGCACCACTCGCACGCCTCTAAGTTCGGAGGTAAGAAAGTGATGCAGCTACTGCTCCAACCAGAAGACATTCTCCCCGACATCGGACAGCCACGACCGCACACCGACCTCGATGGCTGCCAGGTAAGAGTGAGGAAGGCGAAGGAACTCCTAGAGCGGACAGATTCCAACTCTGAAAGGCAAAATATATAGGGTGGGGCACCACTATCTCTTGCTAGCGAGAGCGGACATAGGGGGATAGGGGGATAGCGAAACTGCTGGTTATACGGGGAGCTATAAGCTGACATGCCGAGCAACAGCCGCTAGACGCTGTTCCCATCGAGTGCGGTCATTAAGAAGTGGTGGAGCTACTACCTATCTACGAAGCCAGAGCCCTGAGCACGGTTTAATCTAGTGGGACATGCGCTCCCTACCTGCTTTCACAGCGCCTCCATCGATCACAGACTTATACCGCTTCCTGCCCCTCTCCTAAGCCTTGTACACTTCCTACAGCGCAATACACTATCCCCGGGATCTCCGGTTTCGGCGTAAGAGTATATAGCGCTATTTCTGTTTTCTCATCGGCAGTGGAGTGTCCAGGCTATATATTGCTTGATGAGAAGTCCTGCCTGTCAAGTTATACCATCGCTTTCCTAACACCAGTACTGTACAGACCCTTAACTTTTTTTCGTACTTGAGCTTTTTTCTTTTCCCCTTCAAAAAAAATAGCATCAAAGGAAGAAAAGGAAGAAAAGGAAGAAGAAAAACGAATACCCGCGCTGTACCTTCAAATATCGTACCAACCTGCGAGGTTGCAAAATAGAAAGTAGGAAAACTTGGGTAACTATGCACTATATGAAGGCCCTCAAGACTAGCCACTGCGCACCATGGCTAGGTTGATAAAGTGAAAGCCGTACTGTTTTTGTCTAAATGTTTAGCATAGGATGATTTCCTGTAGACGCCAAGAATGAATTTTCTAAATTTTATATTGGCTATATCCCTCACTAAGAGAGTGTTGTTGAACAAACACTCCCTCTCGAAATTGAATAATTAACTTATAAAACACGTACGAGTTAGAAGAGCATAGGTAATGTACAGTCTCGTCTAGAATGTCTTCGCACCCCAGGCTCCGTCACAGTTACTTGTAGTCATCTGGTCAGAGAGATGCCTCCATCAGCCACATCCAATATCTCCGAACTGCAATAATAATATGATATATATTGATGGTCATCACAAATCACTCACCCAACCGCTCTTTCCGGGCTACTGTACGTTACACACCCCTCGCCCTCCTCCCCACTAAATAAACAAATAAGTAAAAAGAACCAAAAGAGAACGGAAGATAAAAGAAGGTCGAAATCAAGCTTGCATCTCCACCCTCCTCCCATCTGCGCTATACATCTCCGCAGCCCGCATAGTCCCAGGAGGCTTCTCATACGCACCAGCACCGACAACCGCGCCCGGAGCCCCACCACCACCACTTCCACCACCATGCCCACCACCAACGGTATACTCCGGTGCAGGCACAAAGTTCTCAACAACAACCTGTCGCTCCTGACTCTTCTGCTGCCCCTTCTTGAAACCCCACCAAACCCCACCAGCAATCAAGGCGATTCCAGCAAGGCCCGCGCCCACACCGATTCCCGCAACCACTCCAGTGGATAGTCCGGATTTAGTGGCGCCAGAACCAGTTGATGACGAGTCTCCTCCTCCAGCGGCGTCAGCTCCCGAGGAGCCCGGAGTTGCGGTTTTTGACGAGTGGGCTCGCGTAGCGGTTGCGCCGCTGTGGGCGGTGCCGGTGCCTGTGCCTGACGCCGTGCCTTGAGCGGGGACCAGCTATTCCGTTTTTTTAACTCCTACGTTAGACTCCGCATCTCACGAGAGAAGATAGTAAAGGAGGAGGGGGAGGAGGAGGAGGGACAAACACTTGAGGCCAATAAACTCGAAGCGATTGGCATCCCGGGGTCAGCGCAACTGGACCCAGGCCCGAACGTGCCGGCTGCGGTCCGATATCCGATCTGGCCGGGTAGACAGCAGAATGGATGTTGGTCATCGTTCTGCCAGAGTATCCAGCTCGGGTCCGGACAGACAGGGAGTGTCTCTATCACCTCCCCGCACCAATCCTCTATATATCCTTACATTAGTCGTCGACGGAACTTGCGCACCAGCTTTTCTCCCCTTTCCCTTCTTGCCTATTGGGGCAAAATACAACAATCTAAAGGAGGGAGAGGAAGGAGAAAGAGAAGGAGGGAGAAATACTAGTAGGACAGCAGGCCCCTCCCCCCATTAGACTCTCCGAAGTACAGATCATATCCTTCGGACAACACCACCCGCCACTAGTATCGCACTTCTGAGTGTCGGCGGGGCAGTTGACCATCCTTAGAGCCCATCCTCCAAAGGAGCTGTTCCCACGGGGGAATAGGAGACGTTTCGCACGGACTAGTTCCGCATTGGCGTTTGTGAGAGAGGAGGCTACGAGGGTTAACAAGATAAAGACGGAGGATCGTGAGGTGAGCATCGTTAATATAAAAAAAGTACTTAATAAAGAATGTGTCGCGGTTCGAATGAGAGAAGGGAAAAAATAAAATTCCAGCTATTCAACGATCGTTTGGTGAACTCGACTGCTAAACACACTCAGTCACACACACACGCTCTCTCTCCGCAGGATAGAAAACGGTCAAAGGACCTGGGGGCGTAGGGGGTTGTGGGGAGGGGGGGGGAATAAGGAGAGATATACATATGCCCACGATACCAGCACCGTACGAGTATTTAATCATACCATACTTACTCAAGACCCCCTTCACGAACCCAGCACCAGTCAGTCACACACACAAAAGCCAAAATAAGACAAAAATTGAAACACCGACAACAAAGTTCAAACCCCCCCCGTTACGCCAGTCAGTAGTGCATCAAGCAAGCAAGGAAGGAAGGTGTGTGTTTAAGCCATGGAGGAGAGCAATTGGGGGGGAGAGCTAAGATTAAACCTTTTCTGTTTTCTCGACCAATAATATTCTCTCGGAATGTGCCGTTGATTAAGCTTTATTCGCTTGTAGGGACCAGATTTGTTCCCTTTGGGTTCATGTGATACAGCATTTTTGCCGCAAAGGCCTTATGTGGAGGAAATGGCCACTCATAAATGGCGATTTTTATAACATGGGTCATCACTCGGGGTGTGTGTTCATTGTGGAACTGGCGTGGTTTCGCTCGTTGGGGCTGAGTTGCCTCCGGTTGTTTGGCGCGGGTCCCTTGAACACGGTTTGTGTTGTGTTGCATTGGTAGATTTAAGTTTAGATCACGAGCCGGGTTGCCGGAGAGGAATGGCGAGGTTCGGTAAACTACCGTATGGGAGTGTGTTGTGTGGGCTACGAGCGAACGGTGCATCTTGATGGATGGAGAGCAGTGAATTTGTTGACTCAAAATAAAATAAAAAAGTTGCTTCATGAAGGCTTAATCAAACTTTGTCCAATCCCATTCTCTTCCTGACCGATTTTTCGCCAACCACTAATTCCGACTTCGACGCTGCCGCATATAACTCTTCAAGCTTCTTCTCGATCCTAACGTATTGAATTCAGTTTGTTTAGAAGGGGCGTTTTTTTCTCAAGGAAAAAGGGGGTCAAAAACGAACCCATTTCCGCCCCCCTCGTTATCAATATCTGTAAACTCCTTCGTAAACTCGCCGCCCAGAATTCGTTTTTCTAAGCGCATGCAAGTAACCGTAAGCCACCGCCACCAAAAAAAAAACGGCGAATCGCCGGTCTGGAAGTGACCAACGCACCAGCAATGTTCTTGAAGAGTTCTTGCAACCTGGTAACGTCCATGCCCAAACTGGTGCTGAGTTGGCCGTACTGACTGACGGTACTGTGGTACTTTAGTTGTGAGATGAAGCCGTCTTCGGCGCATTTCTCGAATACTTCTGCAGGCTCTTTGCTCAGCCAGAGTTCGTGAACGAGAGCCTCGTCGGAGCAGCCGAGTCGTTTCAACTACAGGTATTATGATCAGCAGAAGGAGGCGAAGGGGGAGGGAAATGATGGAGAACAGTTGAATACGCCTCTCTAAAGGCGACAATAATACTCGGCCAAACTGCTTGCTCGGCGAATAGGTCCATGAGAGTCTCATCGCGAGCGGAACACTCAACAGCGCCAGCCGTTAACCCTCCTATTCCCAACGCAAGGGACAAAACCATTTCCCACGCCCTTCCACTCAAATCCTATCGCACCCCCTTATCAGCCCCACTCTTCCAAAACCAAAGGGCAAAAAGGGAAGCGAGAAATAAATACAAACATTCTCAACAGAAACAAAGCACGGAAACCCTCCCCCCTCCAAAAACCTGCTCCTAACCCCTGCACCAATCATCCTCGGCGCGATCATGCCAACATCAACACCCTCTACCTCTAACCTTTTATAAAAGATGTTAAACCCGCTGGCTACGACCACCAACGCACCCGTCTTCAAGTTGGGTCCTATCTCAGAGTTATACAATGCAGGCGCAACCTGGTCCGGCACCAGCAAAAACACCACATCTGCCTCTTTCGCCCCCTCCGCGAAGCCAGTTACCGAGAACCCATCCGCGATCGCGGTCTCATGATACGAATCTGTGCGATTGGCGATTAATATCTTGGGCGCGGAAACGTCAGGGTTCGAGGCAAGCGTGTCACGGAGATTGAGCGCCTGGGAGCGCGACTGGTTCCCGTATCCTGCGAAGAGTATTGTCTTTGAGGATAGTGGCGAAAGCGAGGCGTCGCTTGGGCGGTAGATTGTTGCCATCGCGGATTTATTGTGCGTTCCTGATGTCTTGAGACTTTGCTATGATAGTATTTAGGAATGAGAGTAAGGTACCGTACCAGTAGGCTACCGGTACTTGCGCCAGGGTGATGATGATGATGATGGACCCCCACGACGACCCCGCAAAGGTGAATTTGCGGGGAATGCATGTGGCTTGTTCGGGTCCTCCCGTTGAGGAAAGGTTTTCGGCGATGATGTGCTGCGACCGTACTCCTGCTGCGCGTATGGGGATTGCCGTAGAATGGCGATGATGATGACGTTGTGATGTATGGAATGCTACCGGTAGAATGGGACCCGGGGATGTACTCGTAATAACACGACGGAGGCTTGTCGTCACTACTCCTCGCCGCCTTGTGGGGCGGGGCTATCCGGCACTTTTCCTCGCTCTAATCTGCTTTCGATATTCCACAGTTCTCATTTTCTAGCCCGCCCCTCTCCACTCAGGCAGACAACAACCTTTCGGATTGCTGCACCTGATCACCCATTTCGACAATGGAATAGCTCCTGAATCTCGTACGTTATCCAGAGCACACGGTGCATGTCAAGGTCAATTCCGGCCCTCGAAAATCTGCCAATAAGCCTTTATGACCCGAACGCGGTCATATTCACGAGTGACTATGCGTGATTGTCATACGCTGTTCTATTGAGAATACACTATGCTCTGATAAGGGTGATGTGTAGTATTGTGGTGTTTTGCTTCCACGGAATGGTTGTTTGAGGGGAATGTAGACTAGTCTACTACGGAGCGCTGTGGGATTCCCCCGTGGCTAATAAGGGGGAGGAAGGGCAGTTGAGTTCGTGATGAACTGGGGGGAACTCCGGCTGGGATGTATACCATGGTTTAGATATAGTTAGAATTTTTTCCCCCCCGCCGAGTGCTGGGCGGGGCCCTTTCAACAGGCGCGTTATAGGACCGTACACTGTGTTTGATTTATAAACTATCCATCATATATATCTTGCGTGATTACAGTTGGGGACATCCGTTATTGCCAGCGACTAGCCCAAAATATTGATACTACAAGTAGATATTAAAACCCCCACACTCAACCACCATAAGTGTTCCTGTCATGCCTCCAAGTGAGGGAGAGAATCACCAAAACCCGATTTCAATTGAGGTAAGCCCCTTCCTACTCTAATCCAACATAACACCTCTAAATCTGGTCTCCCTACTACAGTTTTCCCCCCTCCGCTTTGGCAAAATGCCTCTGGACCTCCATCCACCCTCTAACCACAACTCCCACTTCAAAAAACTTCTCAGCTACCCCGTCCACCCCTACCACCCTCTTCTCCACAACGTCATACACCTCCCCATCCTTAAGCATATACCTCCCCCCGCTCAGTAACTCCACCGCCTCCTCAACCTTCACAACTTCACTCTCATATCCGGCCTCGTGCCTACCATCGAACCCACTGCCGTAATCCTCCGCACGCACCACCTCCGCAATAGTAGCCAAGTAATAAAACGCAACGTACATGCGCACTCCGGTGCGTCTAAAGTACGGGATCAACTGCATGTGGAACGCCTCGGCGTGCTCTTCGTCAGAGCCAGGCTGCAGTGTGTCGTGGAATGTTGCGAGAAGCGTAGGAGTATACCCGGATTCTTCGCATGTCTCGCGGATGGCAGCGGCATGGATTGATTCGTTTGTGTCTTTGCGACCGCGGGGGAGGAACCAGTTCCAGGAGGTGCGTGGAGTTGAGGGCGAGTGATGGTTGTGTACCAGCACGATGGAGGACGTGGGGATGTGATAGGTGCAGGTTGAGGCGGCGAGGATGAATTTTCCAGTTGGGTAGGTTGTTGGGAAGAGATTGGCAGTCATTGTAGCTTAGTGAGTGACAATAGAGGAGAGACTGTTTGGTGTGCTGAAGGAGTAAGTTACTCGAACGGCTGCTAACCTGCTGCTTGAAAGCATGTTGTCGGGGCTCGACGATCTCCAGCCTTGTGTTTGATAGCGAGGGCTCGCGCGTGTATAGAATCCTACTGTACGAGTCAGCATTTCTCATGGAAGGATATACCGTAAGGTGTTGAGGGTAAAAATCATAAGCCGTGGCTTTTGACTCACCCAGTCCTGCGCTCGAAAATAAATTTACTCGTGTGACATGCTCCTCCAATCCCGGCTCCGGAGCTTTGGACAATTCTGCCACCCAGTTGTGGCGTTGACCTGTGGCTAGCCCGAGCTGCTTGCCCACCCCTCACTTCATCGCACCACCACCACTTTCCGCTATCCGTATCATTGCACGAAAGGGGGAGTACAGTACCGGTACTGGTATTGATCCCCCCCTCTCGAACCAACACAATCAGAACATGTCAAAATGAAAATCTCCGACATAACCCATCTCCAGCTGAACCGCATTACCACATCACCGATACGATACCATCCACAATGCCAATCCCCCCCCCGCCTCTTTCTCGTCCGCCACGGCTACACCACCCAGACCCTGACCGGCCAGCACACAGGCTTAATCGAAATCCCATTAACCGACTTTGCCGAAAACCGTACGGCCTCGGCCTCCACAGCCTTTATCGGACCGTCGAAGGGCATTGACCCAGCGAAGCTTACAAAAATATATATCTCCCCGCGGATCCGCCCGCGGCGCGCGGCCAAATTACTCATCTACTCATCCCGGATACCAAGGGTGCGGAGGTGGTTATCGACGAGCGGGTGAGGGAATGGGGGTATGGACGGTACGAGGGCATGACCCCTGAAGCAGATATTAGTGGACCGGAGGGCGAGGGGATTGGATGTTCAGGAGTTTAGCATTTGGAAAGATGGATGTGAGGATGCTGTCGATGGGATCGGGGTCGGAAAGGGGGAGAGCCCCGCGGAAATGCAGGCGAGGGTTGACGAAGTTATTGAGGAGATTCGTGAGATTCAGGGGGCGGGCACGGAAGGGAGGGAGGACGTGGATATCTTGATTGTAGGTTTTTGTTCTATTGGTTGGAGGGCTCTGGCTGACCTGGTGGTGGTGGCGGTTAGGTTTCTCATAGCCACTTTTTGAAGGCTCTTGCAAAGCGCTGGGTTGGATTCCCGGTGCGCGCTCCCGTGCATATAGTTCTTGACCCTGGTGAAATAGGCACGCTCATGTATGCTCCTTCCCTCCCCTCTATCATCGCACGACTGTATAGTATATACAACTAACCACCCTACCCACCAGCTACGTCGATGGCAACATCAACCAACATGTGCTCTTGCTCAGCGCCCCCGGACCGGCGACATAACAGTGTCAAGGATATAACATAGATCCGGCATTAAGCCCTTGGTCTATTAGATAGACACTAGATAGTACAATTTGTTATACCTCAATGATACGATCGTACATTCCCCGGCGCGATATACCGTACCTACAAGACAGCACTTGGTTGAGGTGTTTTTCGCCATCTCGTGTCCGGGGTTAATTTATCTGTTGCTGCTGGGCGATTCGGGTAACGCCTGACTTAAGATTTATATTAGTTATATAGTATATACCGGTACGGATAAGGATTATGCCCTGCTGGTATCGCACGCTTCCATCAGATCCCGAGGTAACATCTGAGAGGCAGGCTACTAATCGGTACTCTAACTCTATATTAACGGTGATCGCGGCGTAAGGAGTACCTTACATGCAGACACGCACGATACCGGTACATAAATTAATATACGCTGTAACTCTGGGAATGAAAATGCCGCTGTTCCTGCTCGGCTAGAAATGGCAGCGGTTGAAGACATTTTTAGTGACGGAGATGTATCCTAAGGCACATCCTTCACTATGTTCGGTAGTCTCATCAATAGTGACCCCCGCACCTCCATGAGAGTGAAGGGGAAAGAACCCATGGCTGCCCGGACAACCCCATTCCCCATCATAAAAAAAAAACAAGGTATCATATTCTGAACAACCGTCCATCAACTATCCAAGAATAATGCAAGTATTCACAAACGAGGATATTAGGTAAGTAGCTTCAATTACCTACATAGAAATTCCCTCCATTGCTTTTTTCATTTTCATTTTTTCCTTCTAGAAATTTCCCATCAAGTATAACATAATGATATATACTTGTAAAGTAATGTCCTTGGAGCCCACGAAGACGGAAATTCCCCAACAACAGCCACCATTTCTTTCCATGTTTTTTTATTTAGTCCTTATTTATCACGCCGCCGAATAGTTATAATGATGATAATAATAAATAATAATGATGAAGGAAATTTTTCCTAAAACTCAAAACCCCTTTCTTGCTAACGCGTTATATATACACAGACCCATAAGTTATCCAGATATGATAGTAGCTACCATCCTGAACATTGGACATAATGAAAAATAAAATTCAAGTCCAGTAGATATCATAGAAGACCTGTAAGGTGAACTGTAATTATAAAAAAAGTGCAATGTCGCAATATTTCACTTTTCTTGCGTGCCAAACAGGGGACCTTATTTTCATTTTCATTTTCATCCTTGCCTGAGGTGTTTTTTTCTTCTTCTTTTCTTTCTGGTTATGTTTAATTCTGCCCAAAGTAACTTATATAAAAGTGGGGATGGTTCCATGTTCCCCGAATATGGGAAGATGAAAAAAGTGGAGAAGCGGAGGATCGGTAAGTTCATGTCATATGAAAATTTAATTAATTAATTCTAACGAGTGGCGAAAAAAAAAGGCTCTTTTATATGCTGGTGAGCGGCCGGGCTTTGTTCCACTTAATTACTGGTACTGGTACTTCCCGCACTTTGTGTTCGGTCCTTGTGCAGTACCGGCACTGTACAGTACCCGACTCATGGCTTTCTGACGTTTGCAAGCACAGCTGCAATTGTATACAGGCAAGGCATCTGCCGGGGCGTTAGGACCCCGGTGGCGTGCAATGGTTACCGTGTTCACAAACGTCGGAAAGTTGCGAGTACGTATTCCGTGGCGCAAATGGCCTACTTCCCGCCGAGTTCCATGTTCAACTTATATACTGCCCACCCTGGTTCTCATCAACACCCGCAATCACTCGACGAGCCACTTCCCCCCACTGTTGGAAGTATTACTTCAGTGTGATGTGTAGTACAGATATGTTCGGCCAGAGGCCAGGCTACTTGGGACATGGGGAACTAGGAAGTAACTAGAGTCATGTTGATGTATGATGATGATACTGCGGATGACTATAAGTACCGCAGTCTTAGATGCGTCTATAGGCGATCAAGCAAGATAGAATCTATCTCTTTCTTTCTCTTATTGTTCAAGTCCTATTACTTTGCACTTCATCTCCGACATCTTCAGCGCGACCTCCGACACCCACCACCCTCCTGCCAAAAGCTACGCGACTAGCCCACCCCCGTCAACAACCGAACACAAAAAAAGCTCACTAGTTAGATATTATAATTAAGAATTATATAGGAAGGTGAGGTGAAAAGTTAAAAGTGATAACAAAGTCTATTGATTAAAATTAAACTCCCGTTTTATTCATTCATTCACATTCATTTCGACTCGTCCCTATATGATCAGATACCCCAACACCAGCGCTCCAAGACAGCCTCCGATGTTCACACCCCAGTGGAAAGCCGGGGCGCCTGCAGCGGCATTTGTCAGTGTGACATTCGGCATCGGTCGTGGGTCCGTTACTATTCCCGTGGTTGTTGGAACAGCGGTTATAGTAATGTAGCCAGTTGTAGTGCTTTGGGGGGCCAGGGTAGTAATCGTAGTCTACAAGAGGTTAGCCACCGGACGATGGGTAGGTAGGTAGGAAGAGGGAGATTGGGAGAAATCATACGTTTGTAGAATTTCGGCCGCGAGGAGGAGGTGGCGGCGGAGGTGGCGGAGGCGGAGGCGGAGGAGGGGGAGGAGGAAAAGAAGAGGGAGAAGAGGAGAGGGAGGGGTAAGAGGAGGGGGAGGAGCAAAATCCATCTGCATTTACGCTCCAGCTGGATAGCGCACATGAGGTTATGAGGCCCTGGGAACACATTGTGTCTCCTAGGTACAATTAACACCCTGGTTAGCCTTGGAAACACCCCTCGCCGCAAGGGATGAGAAATAGAAGGAAAAAAAACCTACCAGAAGGACAACAGTAGGTCTTCCGCCCAACAACGGTACATGTCGTAGCCTCCGGACAACAATCCTTCAATTCACCAGCCGCGCTCCCACAAACTTTTGATGCAGCTGCTGGACAGCTCCCAGCTCTCAATGCAAGCCCTCCTCCACCGGCGGAAACCACGGTACCGGCAATAGACGCAAATGTAAAGATCGTGAGTTTCATTTTGTGTATAAAGGAAAGACTTTGACGTAGTTGGTTAACGATTGCCCTCCTCCTTCTTCTTTCCTTCTTTCCTTCTTTCCTTTTTTTCTTTCTTTCTTTCCTGCCTGTCGGGAGTGAAGAGGAGGAGGAGGATACATAAGAGGGGCAAAGTATCGGTTTATATCTCCTTCGCAGAAAAAGCCGCGAAGGGGGTTACTAGTATACGGTGAGGCGCTCATCCGGACATGCGGGGGGTACATACCCGGAGAGGACGAGAGAGCCAACAAGCCAGCAAGCAATATATGCGGAAGAAGAAAGGAGGAAGAAAAGAAGGGGAAAAAAGAAAAAATTGTGGAAATTAAATATTTGCTTGGGATTTGGTCTTGTCGGTTGGGTGGATTACCGGTCGGGATTATTATGTGTGTTCGAGTACTTAGGAATAGTTACTTTTTTTCTCCTCTACCAGTATAGTACAGTACTTAATTGGTGGGCGCCCCTCTTGTGCAGTAAGCTAGAGTGAGTTTAGCTCACGTTTTCTTAGACAGAGCCAATTACTCGAGGACTTTATTCCAGGGGTATTTACTAACAAAGCCAGTGGAAGGCTGCTTACCATAAATTACTGGCATCTAGGTAAGCTGTAGGGAGAATGGTTATTCCGGACGGTTCGGAAGCTACTGGATCGTTATTATAGGTCTTGAGAGGGAATCGGGGAAGGTGGGATTATTGGAAGTGGGAAATTGATGGTAATTTCGATTTTTCGCATCTTGTTATTAATAATTCGCAAGGGAGGAAAGAGGGCGACTAGGGGGTGTGAATGTGGCTAGTGTGAAATCCCGCAAGTGAAAGTTATCCTGTGGCATCCTGGGCTTCTTTTGGGCTGGACACACGCTCCTACTGTCTCGCACCTCGGAATTTCATCTCGGCCCTGGTCCAGGCCATGAGTGATAATAGGTGAATGACTGATTAGGTAGTCCTCGCTAAGGGATGTAGGCCGCTTCCATCAGCGAGAGTGGGTGCAAGTGTTATTAAGCGGACACACATCTTTGTGCTCTAGCCTGAGTACTAGTACTTACCCATTTGAAAAAGTCTCCGGACGCTTTGCATTTATTAGTATCTATCTTGGCACAAAAGCGTCCGGGGACTTTTAAAATTTCCAAGTAACAACTTGTCCTCTGGATTGTTGTGTTACACTCCTCAATTCTCTTGATCTATGTGTTTCTGCTCGCAATGGCCTCAGGAGGCGAGCAGATGAGAGGGACCCCTGGCTTTTTGTCTATGTCCCAGTCTTCTACTGTATCTGCGCTAACAAAATTGTCCACTGAAGGTTTATCTTTCTCGGGCTGTATAGCCTTTAGAAAGGATTCTGCCGGGCAATGTTACCCCCGGGCACATCTCCCCACTGGATGGCGCGAAATATGTCAAACCTTGATGGGCACTATATTCCCCCCCACCCCATGTTCGGGGAGGTGCTGGGGAGGGAGGGCTATGCACCTTGTGGGGGGTTTATAGTGGAGTCAGGGGAAGTTTTAGAGGGACTTGGAGAATCTATGGACATTTAGCACTCGTAACGGGCCGAGTTCTTTTTTTTGTCCTACCATCGTCTGCTAGGGGCTATCTCTTGTCTGCGTCGCACCACTTACCAATATTCATACCTTCGGGCCGGGCATCGTCTTTAATGCTTGGAACAAACGAACCCTGCGAGGAGGCTATTTTAGGATACAATATACCGGTAGTATAATCCCCTGAGAACGTGCTCTGAGTGTCCTTAATTCAATAGATTATCCTAGCTACAGTCGCACCTGGCTGTCCCGGATGGCCAAAATCCAAGGAATCAGACCGGGGTAGCGAATTATCCGGGGCAATGCGTTAGGTTTTGGTGCAAAACAGTTTAGAGTTCAGAGAATTTCATCCAGGACGGGGGATCGGGGGAGAGTCGGGTCCGGGACAGTGATATGTGTCTGTATACCAATCTGGCGTCGGTTAGAGTACGGGTTTAGAGTTTTGGTGAATTGATTCGTTAAAGTTTTTCTGTCACAACATGAATTTCATGCGCCGTAGTCATTATACTGCGAATTTCGGCACCCTTAAGGCAGCATTTTTCTAATATAGATCAGTAGTGTTCTAGTTTACCATAGAGGAATATTTATGATATCTAGGCTTCATTGCCATCCGAGGCCCCAACACCGGCCGGCCGGCTTTAGCTATAGCAGAACCAGCCAGGCTTTCTCCAGGGACGGAATAACAGATCACGGGAAAGATGCTGTTTAAAACCTAGCCAACCTTGGGCCTAGCTGAGTGGCCTCCAGACATACCGGGATGGGCATAGGCGATAACCCTTCTCCCGATTGTGCTTACATTCTAAAAGGGGTCGCGAATGGTGACGGCCTATATACCGTAAAAGTCGGAGCAATGGGGAATTCCGGGGGACGTTGTATTGGAGTTGCCACTCCTGGTAAGGGCTATGTTATTTTGTTCTCAACTGAGGGCTGGAAGAGAGGTCATATGTTGGTATATAATATTATGATTCGGGTTGTTTAGTAAGGAGGCATAGACCTAATCACACCAGAAATGGTGCTTTTCGAGTGACCATTATTGCATAAATTCTGCTATAATAAGCTTCAAGAAAACTTTAGAATATGTCCAAGTACCACAAATACACAGTAACTTTACAGTTTTTTCCGATCTGTGTTTCCATACACAAGGTCGGAGGTAATTGAACTAATCAAGTCCCATCGCAATATATCTTCTCATAACACTTAGTTATGCATCCCACTTAGTTCGCATCATACTTGTTTTTTTTTCCCGGTTATGAGCAGTGCCGAACAGGGGGTGAACCGGTTATTGCTGCAAAGAAGAAGAAAAAGGCCCATCATGAAATATATCGGACTCTTGTCGATTCCAGTTCCCCTTGGATTAAGGGATGTCGCTAATATCACTTCAGATACTATTGCTCCATTTTGTTCCCTGCTTGTACCATGGTAAACTCCAGAGAGTCAATCAGGTACTTGGACACTTGCAACCCTCTTGACAGTAATACATTCTGTAGAGCGATCCAATGGATTCATCCGGTCGAAAAAGAGTGGACTAGACCTAAACCAATCTCAGCAGATATCTAACTAGACCCAATCCCGGGAAGCATAATCCATGGAAGCGTAACTAGGATCTACTAAATGAACCAAGCCCGTTGGGGCAGTGCACTCAAGCGAGATGTATTATAGAGGAAAAGTACAAATATATTAATGTTTAATTATTACAATACAGGATCGATGGTGAGAATAAATCGTGCCGGAAGTATTGCTTCAATGTCGTGGTAGGTGTGGCTATGTTGGGCCAGTTGCCAAGTAACTTGAGAGGTGAGGATCCAGGAAATAACGGGAGTCATGTTGATGTATACTCGAATTATAGACTGTTATAAGTGGGGGACCTCACGCACCTCCATAGACGAGGGAACAAGACAGCAACGCTCTCTGTCATTTATCAATACTGTCCAATTGCTCTGGCTTTTGACTCCGACATCTTCTGTCCGACCTCCCATAGATGGTGGAAGAAGTGGTGAGTGATTGGATGTGATGCTGGGAGGAATCATAGTTGTCTGATGTCACTGTTCAAGCTGGGCAAGGAGGATTGCCAACTCCGCAGGCAATAAATTGATTTGATTGTCTCCACGCAGAGGGTGCGATGTGACTTGGGTATTCTCCCCTTATGTCCTGAAAATCCTTGCTCTGGTTCGGAAGGCATTGCCGGATTGGATAGCAGAGTATTCTCCTGCGATGAATGTATTGGGTACTCTTTTCGTTGCCGATGTTTTAGCTACCAGCTAGAGAGAAATTGAGAGGGTAATGAATTGAAACTTAAATTTATCCAATGAAGAACTGGGAGAGAGAGAGAGTGTGTGTGTGTGTAACTTACCGAAGTAGATTTTCTGCCCTTGCTTCTGGTTCTCTGTGGTCAATATCACTCATAACCACCCACCCTTCATAGAGCCTCCGGTACTTCTGGGTCTACCTATGCCTGAGATTAATTCATATAGTTAAAAATCTGAGAGAGGGATGTGTGTTCGCAAGATAATTAGGAGACTAGAGAGAAAATTACAAGTATCTGAAGAAAGGCTCATAGCTCTAGTGTCCTTGGTGGGGCGTAGGGTAAGGGAGGAGGGAGGTGTATCACAACGAAGAGGAATGACAGGTACGTGAACACGTGGAAAAGGAGGGATTGCTCCACATCTTATGTTACCCACGGGTATTCCCTAAGAATGCCTCTACAAGCTAGATATTTGGTGAGAACTCTTACAAAATCTCGCATTGCGGGGGGCTCCATCGGGGGAGATGCACAAGGCCCTATGTCTAACTTTATAAACCTTCAGAACGAGTGATAATCCAAGATTGCCCTTCTCTGCCGGGTTAGTTTTTGGTCACTCTATCTCAATTTGAACTACTTCCACCTTTCTGCTAATAGTCGATGCTGCTTTAGGATTCTATGTGCTCAGACTACTGTTTTTTAATGGCAATAGCAGCTAGTGCACTCGACAATACTATAGTACTAAAATTTCGGAACAAAGCTATAAATATTGGGCGGGTTCCCAGGTTGGGCTCATTCCAACCCGACCCACCTAATCAACAACTTGGGATAACACAGCACAGGTCCCACCAATTGGAATTCTTACTTTATATCCCATCGTAAGAAGAGCTAAAGCAACCATGGCAAGGAAGGTGCGTGATCTGGAAAAAAGAATAGAATGGTAAGTAATAAAAACAACATAAATGAGCATGGCTTGCGCAAAGCACATAACTCCTAAACGTGCGGGGGAGGGTAGGTGGTTTTTAGTAAAGACAATATCTAGACACGTGAACTAGGCCAGCGCTCCAACTTCTTCAACACAAACCTCTATGACAATGCACTCACCTCATTATCGCCATCACAATCATCTTCACCATCACTTCCTTCATCGCCTTAGCGGTTTTCGGCCCGACCACCTCGGTTATTGTCAACATCTTCACCATCATTATTTGCATAGCTACCGCCTTCCCCACAGCGGCAATCTTCCCCATCTGCATCGCCTACGCAAATAGTAAACCTAAGGGTCCAGTCTGCTAGTCTTCGGCTCCGGACGGTACTGGACCGCAGCTAGCAGTCTGTCAAGAGTGCTCCATCCTAAGACGGCCATCTTTGGTTTTAAAGGCAGACCCTATTGGGCGAGTCAGTGCTTTTCGCATGTAGGGGCAGGCCTGTAGGCCATGCCAAGGGAGGGGGTGGCGGGGGAGATGCGGGAAGGCGGGAACTGTTGAGAATAGAAGTGTTGAAAACGGAGGTAATGATCGGACTGAAGGATTTTACGGAGTGAAGCTGAGTGGACCAAGTGAATTAGAGTAATTTGTGAAACTGTTGAGGGGCTGTAAGATAGCTTGATAAAAGAAAGAAGGGGAGGAAAGGAAGAATAAGAAGGAAGGTGATTTTATAGAGCGAAAGAATTTCATCATATTATTTTTAAATATGTAGGACATTTGGAATACCAACTAAAACTGAATTTTTCTTATGTCAAGTCTTGTCTCTCTTTTTATATATTTTGGGGTGTTTTAGCTGTAAGCGTTTAAGGGAATTTTTCATTTCTTCTCTGAATTTGACGTCCAAGCATATTCCCCCCCGTACTGTGCTCGTACAATTCCCCCAACGCTCAACCATCACAACAGCTCAAGTCAATAGCACAGTCAAAACCATAACTAGATCCTATCACCAGATCTCGTGCTCTTGGAGAGAAGGAGGGAACATTTATACAAGCCATTGTGTAAATAGTCATTATAGTTGTGTTTGTAATTGCGACAGACTATTGCGGTAGTCGGGGTGGTTGAGTTTTGCGGGGGAAAGTGGTTGAGTCCGTTGTCACATGTTTCAGGACTTATTCTCGCCACGAGTACCTTAGATGAAAACAAATGGTGAGTTTCTAAGAATAGTAGATTACTATTCAATTCAACAATCCAATTCAGTCTTGCGAAACTTATGTACCTCAGGGGCGGCAGTTTTAATGATCAAAATTCAGAATCTTTTGCCATGATAGGATGTGGGATGCCCGGAGCTGGCGGTCAGAAACTGGCGGCCATGTCCCGAAAACAGGAGCTAGGTCGACAGAAGCAGCCACCAGACTACAGGCACAGTACGAAATTTTTGCGCTAATTTCTCAAGAATCTTACTTATCTCCCGAGTCCTGAAACGATAAGTAAAGGACCCGGCAAGTATTTTATACCAAAATTTCTTGAGAGGGCCTTTTATCTAATATATACTTGTAGTTATCACATGTGCCAAACAGGGCTCTCTGCATTTGGAGGAAGGAGGAGGGGGGAAAAAAGAAAAGAAATCCAGCAGGGCGCCTGTGCACCGCGGGAATTATCGATTTCTTTGTGGGGGTCAAGTGAGTGATCCTTGGCTGCTCTTGTATAAAGTGTGCTAGCTGTGAAAGGGACAATACCACCCTCTCCCCTTAGGAGCTATAGTATCATACCTTGGTAAGGTACCTAGCCTGCATCACAGGGCTACAATTACAGGCTTTCGGCTAGCTTGTGTTTGGGTCAATCGGGGCCCAATAGTTTCGCAGCATTAGGAGTACGGGTATATACACACTTAGACTTATTCCCTAGTCGCATCAAACTCGGACACTACACTGCACCGCACTAAGTGAGAAATTCCTTCTTGCACTCCCGGGGCTAAGCTTCTTTGCGAGGGATGACACCGGCGACCCTCAATGTAGTCGCGCGATCTACAAGAGTAAACCTGGGACATATCAAGATTTTAAATAATTCCATTGAGGCCCTGGAAGTCATGGCTACTCCGTCGGCCTCGTACTGTAGATAAGAAGGGGATAGGAAATAGGTCAAAAATAATCAAAGGAATAGAGAAGGAAAGATAGAGCACAACGGGGTTATTCCAAAACGCCTTCTTTTTCATAGCCAGTCTCAATCTCATCCATCGTGAGCAGTCCTGTATAATACAATCCGCCCTCCCTATATTCCATGGCCCTATGGGCCCGCAGCATCCTGCCCTATCCTGTGGTCCTCTAAACCCCTATACCTCGCAGCACCAAGCATGACCGTCGTCTCTTCTTCCGTTCCAAAAGCCGTGTGCGTCCCCCCATCTCCCCGATCAATAATTCCAAACCTCAACCTGGTCTGTTCCAACGTCTCCGGGAACGGATCACCCCCGAGACAAACCCCCTCGTGATCCTTGATAAGCTTATCCAGCGTCGGATTCCTAGTGGTCACCAGGACCTTCGAAAACAGGGTATCAGAGGTAATCCCATTGATGTAAATAGAGTGCATGCCGACGATTACAAACACCAAAGTTACAAAGATGCTGATAGCGTACCCAATCCACAAACTCCTGCGATTGTAATGGAAGCGATTCTCGTAGCGCCATTTCTCGCACTCGACAGTGGAATTCGAGGCGATCTCGAGGTATGGAATGCCGAGGAGAGTTAGGGCCAGGTCCGAGACCAACTTTTCGACTCCGCCTTTGACGTCGTTTATTGCCAGTCGAGTAGTCTGGTTGACTAGAGGGTGGTAGGCTGAGTATTGCATTGTGTCTAAGGAGCCTTCCTTAAACCCCCAGCCATTAGTCAGGGTATTCCGGATGACCCTTCCAAAGGCGTAGTACAGTGCGTTCTCGCGATACCTCGGATTACCGGGGCCCATTTTTGGTGGTTCAAATACCCGTCTTTTGTTCGACGTTTTGACTGTAGCGGTTTGAATCTGATCGGTGAAGTTGAAGGTTACGTTCCAGGACGCCTTGAATAAATCGCAACTTAACCAGTGAGGTTCGAAGACGGTATTCCAGGAACCGTTGTTCGAGTCTACGGATCCTTCCACCACGGGGATGTTGGTGTCGACGACGTACCCGACTCTTATGGTTGGTTCGCTCACGAAATAGCCTTGCATATTGCTTGACCCATTCTGATAGGGCGGCTGGATGGGAGCATAGTCTTCTCCGTCCGATACGACATATAATGTTACGGGACCTCGGGGCGCCCAGTGGTTGTTGCTGATAGCAGTCCAGTTCATTGTATCCAAAGCCTTTCTTGCATCGGCGACGCTTTTCTCCTGGCATTCATACCATGGCGCGTCGAAACCGACATTCCAGGTACAGTTATACCCTTTGCAAGGAGAACTGATTTGACGAGGAGACCTCAAATAGAATGATAGCGAGGATGTTTGTGTCAGCATGAAGCCGATATCACCGAAGTATAGCAGTCCGCCTGGGCCCTCGGACTTATTGAAGTTTACTAGCTCGTACCCCCCGAATCCGTATTTTGGTTTTAAAGGAATGAAATCATTTTGCGCCGATGTGTTAAAAGTTGGTACTGCACAATTAGCTTCCGATGCCACATGCGTTTGTCGGGCCGTAAGCGCTCCGGGGGACAAGACAGCGGCGAAGGGTATAATCCTAGAATTATTCTCAGCGTGACCCCTTGTAAATAACAGTGGATGAATGGTCTTCAACGGACCAGGTTGCCAGTGCCATGACCGCTGCCACTTTGGCTTTGAATAGAACATCCTTGGAGTAGAAGCATGTAGGATCTTCCGTCAACGCAAATAAGCTGTCAATCCCCTTCACAGTAATGGCCTCGGTTCTCAGCGTGTACCAAATCCGTTGCCTATAATTCTCAGCACCAGACTCTCTCGTTTTACCGCTACCACAAACTCATGGACCACACGAACCTATACGCCAGAACTATACTCCCGACCAAGGCAGCCTTCGTGAAAAATGCAAACGCCGTCCCGAACCCGACCATTATCAATTGATCCTCCGCTCCCTCTCCATCCAACGAAATATAGAACCAGTGATGTAGCAAAGCTCCCAACAACCCCAGGATGAATAATCCTACCATCGCACTAGGAAGGAACCAATGCAACTTCGTTCCCCACAATACATCTCTGCGAATTCGTTCTCGGAGTCGAGAGGCATTGGAAGCATTCGTCCTCGTTGAAGCAATTGACCCCGCAACACTAACAACTCTTTGAGCCCTAGTGCCATCGGGCAAAGTGTCGGCGATCGTCTTTGATTGCAGTAAAATTTTCTCAGGCCCAGCGCCAGTAGTCGCGGGTGGAGAGGGCACGTCTTCATATATATCTCCTTGAGGTTGGCCCGGGATTGGATCGTACGGATTCATGTTCTTTCTTCAACAGAAGGTTCGATTTCTCTCTTGGTGGTTTTATCAAGTGATTTCGCCGCGATATTCCGGGTATTGAAGGAAGTCAGGGAGTAGAGTGAGGAGGTATTGTTGCTACTTGTAAGGGGATATTATAGGAAGTTGATAAAGCCCTGCCACTTCATCCCCTGCTGCTATGGACTGTTCGGGCACCTACCAGAAGAGTTTAAATACTACTTGCCGGTCTGTATGAACTCCCATTGGGGTGCCAGTCTAGTGGGACATTTGCGTCCTGCCTGCCACGGAAGTTGGTCTTGGCTCGCAGACAGCTAAGCCCTGTAAATGATGCACTCAATAAACAAGGAGGGTACAAAACGGGCGAAGAATGCACTATTCTCTTGTTATGATACCCTCCCAGGCTGCAAAAAAAGAAACAACCTAACAGCCAGTAGTGGGGGGAACCTATTTGAGGTGTTATCTTTCAAAATCTCACTAGATTACTCATCGATCAGACCAATTAGCGACGAGTCTCATCACCCCCCTCACCTGCAGTAAGCACTTTTTTCCTACGAGCACAACTCCCCTTCATCATAATTCACAAGTGTAATCTGAGCAGGCGAGCGAGGAAATTCGAATATTGATACCCCAGAGCCCGCGCATGGTACAGCCTCGGTGTTAAATTGAGCGCATCTAAGTATTCACCAGCACCTGAAGCATGAGCGTGTCGGCTTAGAATAGTACGCCACCCCGCCTTTTTTACCCTCTACTTTTGACAACTAGAGTTATACTCGGTGGTTGTCAACCTTCAAGTAAAGGGTAAGAAATGCCTGTACTTGAGGTACTCAAGTGCCTACCGGAACTATTGATTTAGCATGGGCTCTCTTACTTGTAGATACGCATAGATAATTGGTCATTTTTTAATTTTTTAATCCCTGTGTTACTTGTTACCGGTGCTTGTGAGTAGCCTTTTGTAGGTAGATAAGGTTTTTAGTGCGCTCGCACCGGATCGGCGCTGTGCGGCTGGGGTAAATATACCGTGAATCTCATCCCGTGAGCTTCTCACAGCACCATACATTAATATCCGGGAATGGTACTAGTACCTCCAGGTACCGCATTGCAGATACCGTACTAAGAGTAGCAGCCCCCAGTACAATATCCAAAAACCCGCGAGCCGACTTAAACTGGTCCGGCGGGAGAAAGAAGCGATAATAGCAGAAGAGCGAAAGCGCACCCACCTCCTGATCGAACCTACGATATATAATACAACATACTCACGCCGCTTTTCGAAGAGTGCTTCCGTGAGCTGAACATTTGGTGAGAACTCCAGAAAAATATCGGTTGGCGGAGACACTTTTGGCAAAGATCGGCGATTAAAAATCTCAGCCAGACTCCATCACACTATCAAGCACATATCATATGTTGCAATAGCCCAGTCAGGATGGGGACGTCAAAAAAAAGGAAAGGCCTCCTTCACTAAGCACATACCCCTGTCCCCCCCCCAATAGATTTCCCTTGGGCAACCATTAAGAGTTCTCGTCGACTAGACTCATGTTCAAGTATTGTTGGCCATTACTTCACAAAATTGCCTTTAGGAAACTAGAGCATACTTGTGCCTTGCGATGCAATGATACCGTAGCCTTAGATGAACTGAACACCCTGAACCCGCCTCGCGGTGCAATAGAATTATCACTTCATGTCAAAAGTGCCAGAAATTCCGACAAGGCCATCTCCAAAATTCAATAGACATAAATAATGAGGTATCATACTAGCATTTCTAGAAAGTAAGGACAGGCGAGATGGCTGTTCTAGAATAAAAGTGAATAGGGAAAAAGAAACAAGCGTTCCCGGGGTATGATATGAAGCCAAGGTGCCACGAGTTTCAGTAGCCCTAACCCTACAAGTTAGCCAGTTGTAGGTTCTTTAGAATCTACAGTACAATTTGCTGAACTTCAAGCCCCGACAGGTTACAGCAGCATACTCAAGTACGTCCGGGAAAGAAGTCCCCTTTGGTAAAATGTTAACAGGCCCTAGGACTACATATCGTATAAAACCATTCTCGGGGCAACCTTAATTCACTGAGATATGAAGTGCAAAAACACTCGCTGTCTGCAGGTGCAACTAAGGTGCAGGAAGTGACAGGAGAAAAAATGCTGAGACAGAACGAGGAACTAACCCAGTTTGGAGGAAAGCCAAACGATTAGGTGCTTACTCGTAAATTTACCAGCCACCCCACTCCATCGGCTCCAACTACAGGTACTGTCCTCGAGTTCGAGTCCTTGCCCACCTGACAGAGCTCCACAAAGGCTGGGCCGTCAGGTGTCAATACAGCCTCGATCTCTTGATCGGTTTCCAAGAGCCCGTCGTGGCAGAAACACATCCAACTATGAGGGGAATACCTGTAGCATTAGCGTATGTGCCAAATTGGCACTTTGCTGGCCAATAACCATCCGCGCAACCGTGAAGTTCACCCAATAGCAATCACTTTTGTTGCATAGAGAAGCTTGGCCAGTGAGGGCGTTCCACAGCATGGCCCATCAATTAAAAAGAAGAGCTGAGGCCATTGCTGCCTCCCGAAAGCAACGAACGGTGAAAGGCCAATCATTTCGCACGCGCAGCGGCGTGTGCTTCTTCGAGTTTCACGGTTTATCACACATATCCCGAGTAAAATGCCGTGGCAGCACTCTTCCGGCCTTAGATTTTAAATTCGCATCGCCGGACGAATTCTGGTGCTCGGTGCCCCACTGCCCCACTGCCCCGCACAACTCCCCTCCGAACTTGTCTCAGCCAGAGTGCGCCACGGATAGCCCCTCCATTCCAAATATAAACGCCCGAGTTAAAGGCCAATCATATCATATGGTCAAGAAGCACAATTACTCGAGTAACTTCATCACTCTAACGTCTAGCCAACTATTTGCTTCTGCCAGTTACCCTCCACCAGGACAGAGGAAGACCTCAGTTAGCACGAGTAGAACTACCGGTATCCGTGCTATAATGGGCTGAAATATGCGATCCAACACCCTGTCATCTGAGAGTCCCAGCACAACAGTTCGCGCATAATTGATGCCTCGGTTTAGAGTCGCTGATCGTCCGAATTTCGGTCGATCCATCAACTCACCCTGGGCACTCGCAGGGCTAGAGCTTTCTTTTTCTTTTTTTTAAAAAACTACTCTTACACACCTATCATCCAGACCGAGCAAAAGGGCGGAAAGTTTGTGGTGTGCAATGAGAATCCTTTCCGAAAAGGCTAAGGCATTTCGAATATCCAGGTTGGTCAAAAACTTGGAGAGTTCGCCCACCTTAGATATGGCGAGGTATCCCCACTCAAACCTTATATTCGCAACTCCCCTCAGCCCACCGCCTCCCGTGGTGGCAGTTTTGTTGATTTTCTCCGTTGCTCCCGTCATCTAATTACTTGAGTACAGTATGCGCTAACCCAGAGCTCCCAATTACTGCCACTACCCTGCCAGCAAAGCTCTCTCAACCAAGCCCTCCCATATCTCGCATATAGCCTATGGAACGAACCATGTCGGCCACTGTGTACTCGAGTAGTTGATATCCCATGGCTGCTCCCCTTGCCTCTAAGCCTCTCGGACTCGCATCTAAATCCGGAAAAAAGAGATCCAGCCATAGTAGAGGAAATCGCAGACCAGCCTTGGCTTCAAGGACAAACCACCTGCTTCGCCAGAGCTGCCACCCTTCATTCCTGACAAAATATCCGCTAAGCCCTGCCAAAATCCACGCCCGGATTCCCATGCTGCTTTCGAGAGCCGATTAGGCTGCTATGCAAAGCCCTCTATGAAAGAAAAAAAGGAAAACCATTTTTCCATAGGTACCCCCGCCACCCAATTCTCTCGCGCTTTGCATCAATCAGTTCCCCGAGCCACTCGATCACTAGGAGTATCATCGGAAACCTTAGATATTTGTGAATTCCAGAGTCCCCCAAGTCGCGAGCAGGTGGTAAAAGTGAACACACGAGACCTCTACCATCCTGCAACGGATTGGGATGCCGGTATCTGTGAAAATGTAAATCATCACAAGTATTACAGACTACCACTAAGGCAGCCAAATCACAAGTTTACACTTGAGCGTTTACTACCTTCCAAGTTCCCTTTTCTTCTTAACCCACGCGAGATGTGAAAACCCTAGTCTCCTGGCCAAAAGGGGGGGGGGTGTGGTGAAGATGGGTGGATAAAATAAGTTGCGGGACAGGAAGTGAGTTGCCACGGGAGTAGGAGAAAAAGATGGATGAGGGAAAGTAGACATATTGGACTCTGAAGAGAAAACCCCGTCTTCAAGCAGAAAAATATGATAATGGACGAGACAGTGAGTGCGCCTTAGCTGCACGATAGTAGTGACAAGAATGATAGCAAAGCAGTAGGGGTGGGGCTTAGACATGGGAGGCTACCTCCGCTTCCTGCTCAGTACTCGAGTAACTTACACCAGTGTCGCGTAATTTACACATTTAGAAATCCGAGTGAGCTTACATGATCACCTCTGACACAAAATAATCACCTATTCAGAAAGCAATTTATTAACTATGATAGAACCAAACAACCAGCCATGAAGAAACATTAAATTCTTGTGTTTAGAAATTGGTGCAATAACGTCATCTTTCAAGCTCCAATTCGCCATCCCAGTGGTACGCCCAAAACCTTCTATCGCTAACAATCTCTATGGTATCATACGTTTCGCAAACTCATCCAAAAATTTCTCCGAGATCCCAGAGACTCGGCCTTCACATCACAGTGCAATTACCTTATCCGCCCCCTGCCTCATTGCCTTAAGATCGGCCTCAATCTGTTTTGGATTCAAGCCAGCTGGGGCAGTGCTCAAGGGCCTATGATTAAAACACCCTCGGAATGGGTCCTTATACCCTTTAGGGATAATAGGGTGTCCCCGCGCGTTGTGATCGAGAGGAGACATAATATACGATATCACCACGAAAGACCTACCGGTGCAGTCTTTTCTTTGGCTTCTTACGCCCTTAGATATGCTATGAGGGTGCTCATGGTTAGTTTTCTAACTCTTTCTTGATTCAACGAGAGGTAAGGGGTTAGGGATACGTTTTTAAGGGCTTCTTTCCCTCTAACGAACATGGTATCTTCATTACTAACCTCATTGCACCGATTTCGTTGCGACCGCTGATGAAGTGGTGGCTTTAGTGGATGATGTCCCTGGTGGGGGGCAGAGTAGTGTGGCTCGTATACAAGCGAAAATGAAGTTTGAAAGTGGAAGGAGGCGTATTTTAGGTGAGCGAAGGTTCGTTTTGCTGGTTGTGGTTTGGAGGCACGGGATGTCAAGTGGAAGGAAGAGGGTGCGGACGGGGACAGAACAGTCGCCTAAAGGCCACGATTCGCAATGCAAGCAGTGGGACTGCTAGGTGACATAAGCCTCCGACGTGAGAAACCATGAGGATACGTGGATTAAGGAGGGTAACGTGAGCAGGGCAGAGCCAAGATCTATGGAATGCTAAACATAGGTAGCCGGCGATGTGCGAGGAAGATAGATTCCTTCATTAAAATCTCAAATCGTGAGGGGGTTCTACGCGAAAAAGAATGTGGCACCTCCAAGCATCTAGTGATAACACCATAGAGGTTTTTTTTATCAAAACCTTGCCATCCCCAGGACTTGTCTTTCATCAATGCCTTTAGTCTTCGATACTATAGGCTTCTGGATTCCAATACAATAGACCCTCCTAGATACAGATTTACTGGATGGGACTGTGCCTGCAATGGAGACAAAAAGCTATTGAAAGGCGAGATCTGATTTCGTTAGTGACGTACGCTTAAGTGAATTTTAAGCTGGACTCGAACGGCGACCTCTCTGCCGGAGACTTTCTTCCTATTACGACAGTTTTCAGTCAGGTTGAATCCAGTGTGATTATCATCCTTCCCCTATTTCCTCTCCTCAAGTTGTCTCCAGAGTCTTAGAGAAAACCATTATCTAGGGAGCTCCAAGGACACTAAAACAACATAATGGGGTTTATAACAATAAATCTTCTCCAGCAAAACACATGAATGCTAGAATAATGGAACCACTAATCGGTAATGAGTTCGAGTGATACTGGATGATATACACAATCTCGACGCCAAAAACAAACACAGTCCCTGCATCCTAGCCGGATTTTAGTACAGTGCCTCCAAATAATGAAAAGGTGGAAGATTGCTAAGCTCTTCGCAAAAAAAAAAACTCTACTTAGCATGGGTATTTCTTCCCCGTCCCCAACGAAGGAACGATGCGAAGAGGATTGGCTGAATAATAGGGGATTATTCCATAAAAACACTGATAGTATGGGATATTAGGATCAAATAAAAGCACGCAATCTAGGGGAGTGCCTTCGCTGTTGTATGATACCTCTAAATTTGTCCACACTTCACTAGCAAGTAACCCCAACCGCCCGAGACCCAATGTTGTGGGGACACACAGCAATAATCAAGGAAAACCAATCTCCCGATCTAAGAAATAATTCCAATAAAGATTTAAATATGGCTCTGCGTGAGTCTTAAATGAAGCTTGTTGAGGATTTCTAGGCACACAGTTCCTCATAGAACCTGGTCTCGCCCCTCTCCATTTTCCCCTTGGGCAAAGTCTTCGGTTACAAAACCACCTACATTGATGGGAGTGAATGGCTCTATGTATGCCACACAGTGTCTAGTGCTTCTGGCTCCTGACCACAGAGGCAGAAGCACTTCTCCTTTTCTTTTGAATTGGATTCATAATTTCGGTAGGAATACCAAGTCTTTGAGACCGTGGGAGCGCGTGCACAGCAAACAAGTGGCTCCCCTTGCCCCTTTTACACTCTCTATCGTCCCACAAATACAGTAAGCACACGAGTGAAGCGAAGAAATACTACCGATTCATCGAATAACCCGAGATATCACTATAAATTAGCTCAGCAGAGCCATCCTATTAATCAGTCACAAGCCCCACGGGTTCGTGGTGAAAAATACGAGAGAATCAAACCCTACCATAACCACCTCTAGTCAAATCCGCTAGCTCCACAGCCGCTTGACACTGAAAGAATCCGTAAGCTTGAATAGGGTGCGGGGGGGGGTGTTGTCCTTTTGGGCACTGATAGCCCGCATTCCATAAACTAAAAGGGTAACTACCACTACCTGAGAATAGCTGCTTCAAAGGAGTGTGTTATGAAGCCCCCGGGAAACCCCTCCACACGCTCAGCTTATTTCTATAGTTCGCTAGCAAAGTTGACGGTTGGCGGTCTAGCAAAGGCAACTTCTCTGCTCACCACCCTTGCTGCTCCTCCTTCCCCTTCCCAAGCACCTTCCCTTTCACCTTTTTTTTCCTTTACAAGAGCTCGTCTTGATTGCAAGCATAATGGATAGCAGCTGGGCACAATTTTTTATTAGCATATTTTACCTTTGCTCCTGGGGTTTGAACTTACACATTTCAACCAAATTACTCTCTTCATCGGACCCAAATTCTATCCCATGTTTGTCCAGCGGGTCCAGCGTCCTCAGGGGATAGTTGGCTGGCTGTTTTAGACGATTTGGGTTTTTAGAAATTCAAGTTTTGGTGGGAAGCTCTTGGGTGTTTCCATGACTAAAAAAAGGTAGGGTCAATGGCTTCCTCTTAGATCAGCAGCCGACAAGGAAGGAAGGCAAACTCAGAAAACCAACAACAAGAGGCGTCACTCGGTGTGCTCCGGAACTACTTAACGTTTAGGTCGTACAGGTTGTTCCCGTCGGAAACGATACACCGCACTTAGGACCCAATAAGCAGTGGATGGAGTAGAGCGTTTGCAGAACCACTACTTAGGCACGGGAGGTGCGCGGAGTACCTTTACCGAAGATGAGAAGAAGGGAGATGAGGAAGACGAAATCAGAGTTATGTTAAGTCCGGTTTGTTTGATTAGGTTTACCAGAAAGAAAAGACTTGTGTGTAAAAGAGAGGAGCTGAGATGGAGAGGACGGAGGAGACGTGCTATCAACGACAACCAAGACAGCTCCATGATTGAGCATCCCACTCCCGCATACAACCCAACAGTCCCGAATTCCATTCCAAGTTGGATAATCTAGTGTAGGCAGGACATGCTTAAATTTTGCTCTTTACGAGTTAATGGAAACATAAGCGATCACTCGGATTGAAGTCGAAAGTGCGCCGGAGTTATACCACCCTCTGTCGTAGCTAAGGTTATGCAATTTACGTAAATTATTATAGTTTACGGTAATTTACAGAATATAATTTACAATTTACATACGTAATTTACAAGCCTAGGGTTTGAAATTAACCTAAACCCTAACTGGTAAATAAAATGAACAGTTGTAGGATTTGGGAAATGTAAGTTTCCTGCTATCAGCAGTTATAGAGTGTTCTGTAAACCTAAGAGTAAGAGGTATGAATTCACAATAGAATAAGTACTAGATGAGGTGATTTCACAAAAGACAGGAAGAAGATACAAGAAAAGCCAACACAACATCAATGATTCCTTAACGCTCTCCAATCCAACTTTTGACTTTACAATTGGACGAGATAAAAATACTGTTGCATAGACGAGAATGATTCACCTAGATTAGTACAAGGCATGTATCCCCAAGAGGGAGAATGTATTTCTGAACCCCAAAGCTTTTCAGAAGTAAAGTACAAGAACAAAGCTTTTCGTCCAATTGGTGGCAACCGGGCAACACCTTAAAACACTCCACTTCAATGATCAACTGCCCCTCAACAACCATGCCTCCAGAAAAGACTGGCCATCTCACAGAGTTTGAGAATGGGCAAATTGTTGCTCTGAAAATAAAATCCCTTTCATTTTCTGAAATTGGAAAGATCTTGAGTCATCCTAAGAGTACTGTTTTAAGTTTTCACAACTGGTATCAAAAGAGGGGTGATGAGAAAAACCTCCCAATGCCTGGAAGGCACAAAACAATTGATACCAGAACCAATCGCCACCTAGTCAGAGAGTCTAAGAAGGCACGCTACCTCCCCTTATCAGAATTGCGCAATGAGGTTGCACTACATGTCTCAGTGAAGACCATCAAGCAAGCTTTAGCATCAGTCAACATCAAGAAGTGGAGAGCCAAGAAAAGAGTATTTCTGAAAGATGAACATGCTATCAAGAGGCTATCTTGGGCCAAGAAGTATAAGAATTGGACAAAGGAGAACTTTGAGGGGGTCATCTTTAGTGATGAATGCATGGTTGAAAAGTCCAAAGATCATAAGAGTATTTAGGTCTTCAGAACACCTGAGGAAAAATGGCATAAGGACTGTATTCATCGGGTTACAAAAGGACCTGGGATAAAGTTGAAGGTCTGGGCTTGTATTTGGGGTAAAAATAAGGGTCCTCTGATTCCTATTTTTGACAAGAGTGTAGATAGATTTGTATATATTGAGGTTTTGGAGGATGGCTTAGTTGATGTCTAGCAGGAGGTGGAGGACACAGTTGGGGATCCTATCTTGCAGCAGGATAGTGCAAAAATACATACTGCAAGAGATACTCTGGCTTGGTTTGCAGAAAATTACATACAGGTTATGGAATGGCCACCCAATTCCCCAAACCTCAATCCTATTAAGCACTGTTGGAAGAGGTTGAAGGAAAAGCTACACCAGTGCTTTCCCAATATTCACAAGACTAAATGGGGGGCAGATACTATTAGAAGATGTCTAGCTGATACTCTTAATATTGTTTGGACTCAGGATATTGAAGGGGAATGTTTGGAAGATCTGTGGGAGTCTATGCCTAGGAGAGTGGCTGCTGTTCTAGATGCAAAGGGATAGTATACTAAGTATTGATTTTTTTTCTCTACAATTTCAGATGGAAGTTTTCTTATATTTAATGGATATGTACATAGATTTTCAGTTGATTCTAAGCAGTTATGGTTGAATAAGTAATGAATGTATGATGGTAGTGGGGTTGCCATTGCCGTGCTGGACGAAAAGCTTTGTCCCCATACTTTAGGAGCACCTGGAGGCATCCATGGTGACTACTCAGGATACCGGAAGATGTTGATGTTCCTTGAAGTGTTTTGCTGATTGGAATGATAAGAATGAACTCTACTTTATACCTAGTGCATATACATATTTATATGCATAGTGTAACGGGGGCACACTATAGAAAGGTGAACTCTAAGGTTGCGACTCCACCAAGGACTCAAAGTAGAAGATAAAGATGAGGGTAAATAATTCAAGAAGAATCAAAACAGTAAAACTTAATATTGTTAAGCTGAAAGCTTCACTCAATAAGTTCTCTTGAGGATCGTTTGTTATCGAAGCAGAATGCCAAATGCTTAAACTTAAGTAGATCTCAGATTTAAGCCTTTGACATTCACCACTACTTCAACCTTGAGTGAGCACCCTGTCCTACTCAGGGGTGTTCAAGGTCTACCCTCTATCAGGAATTATCCTGCCAGAAGTATCAGACCAACTCAGGCACACTTAACTCTGTTAATAGCATAAGAGTTTCTACGATACATCTTCAATACAACTACAGGAGAAAAACTCTTCCCATCGAAGTCATGCTAGTGGCTAACAGCCATGACTGCGACTGGGGTCAATACCTAGGTGGTGGACACACTGGCACAGTGGCATTTTCGTCTATACAAGCGATACAGTCTATTATTTAATCTATGTTGCTTATTCAATTCTATATTCAGACATGCAAGCTTCCCAGGAGAGTTGTAACCAATAGTTGACTCTGTAACGACCCTACGATAGGTAGCTACAATAACTATCACCTTAGCCTAAATGGTATACCAAGTGGTAACCAGAGGTGGTATGGTCAGGTATACTTAGTATACAAATAGCTGGTATACCTAGGACAAGGCCTAGGAAATAGTGGAGTAGCCTTGGGTACTCTACAAGGCAGGGTAACCTTTCAGAAATAAGTTCGCATAAAGTCAAGGAATTTATGGGAACGTTACACAGGCCTCCAAGACAACATTAGGTGAGGACAGGAGGACTTCCGAAGAGGTTAAAGGTATAAGAGGGCAAAGTTACCCTACCTTGGGTATTTGACCTTGATGCCCAAGGACCCCAGTTACCCTACTGAGGAGTCCAAGTTACCCTACCTTCACCTGCAAAGTCATCCTAGAACTTAGAGGTCGATTGCCTCACATTTCATGGGCTGTTAGATGTTCAGGGGCACACACGCATCTGCGCAGGGAGGCCCCACACATGAGTAATGGTGGCCCGAACATGCTATTGAACTTGGACAGGTTTAGCTAACACCCCCCTCTGGCCCCAGCGTTGGGACGGCGCGTCATAGGCAGACGGCTGTTCAGTCGCTCGTTTACTAGTAAAAAGAGGTCATTGAAGCAGCTGCCATAACACCGTATAAGTCGTCGCCGTCCGTCCGACCAAGTGTCGTTCGCAGGATCTGTAAGGAGAGTATAAGTAACCACCAACATGGGGGTTGCCCATATGTGGTCTCTCCGGCACCTAGGAGTCTCTCTTAGCCTACGGGTAGTAGGGTAGTCTTCCTAGTGGTACTTAGGTAGTCCAAGGAGGCCAGGGTGCTTTCAGGGCTAATACGTCAGTAACCAGCCGGGACCTTCTTGTTAGGCGGGAGCCTATCGCAAAGTCTTGCGAGATAACTGAGGCCGATAATCTTAATTGTAGACGGAGATTGTCTAGGAAGGCTCAATTTTTCAAAATAGAGGTAGGTAAAGTAATAAAGATTTTTCTAGCGTAAAAACTTATATTGATAAGATCTCTTCTCCGTTGCTTGATAATGTTCAAATAGCTCGGGAGGCACCTCGATATTTATATGCCGTGTCTGGGTGGTCGCGGGCTACATCCAGTTCTCATACTAACTAAGTGCCTACTAACAAACTCCAGCTTCTTCGAATAGTGCGAACACCATTTGACCCTGACAATTCTGTTATCTCACTTCGACTTCCGAATCGCAATACCATGAAATTTCCTGACGGTGCTCCCACACATCAGTCCATTGGTTACGATCCATCTTCGTCGGCATAGAGTCTTGCTTACCATTTGCATACGCAGAATGGTCTCCATGATTGAACCAACAAAGGAGCCAGCTTTGTTATCGAACCTCTCAGCATTGCACACCTATTCTGCCCCCGACATCTGCGAGACATAAGATAGACTTGTCACGATAATCGCACCAATAGCCATTATCCCTCCATAGTCATATCGTTATCATTTGGTTCCGTCAGCATCCTACGGATACGATTGACGTGTGTGAGTGCGGGTATGCCTGATTTCTCAAACTACCTCATTTAACAATACCATTCACTTCTGCGACTTTCATCGTGAGAGCGTGGAGTATAGAATATGTTGCTTCACGAATGTCTGTAAAAGTGTCCCGATACCTATTGACCACTTTTGCGACTGTCGTCTTTAGTGCTCAGTAACCTTATGCGACTTCGACCGATTTGGCTCGAACCACTTGCATAAGCTCGCCAAAGGTCTTCCCACCTATATCCTGTGAACGGGATCCGGTCGGACAGACGGCCGCGACGTATAGGTGCTATAAGGAGGGATCTAATGACTCTGTCTTTGGTGAGGGGACGCAACTACGGCGGCATCTGCCGAAGTAGTGCCGTCCCAACGCTGGTGCGGGAGGGGGGTGTTGGCTTGTCCTTTTGAACTCAGAATCCTAAGGTAGGGTAACTATAGGTCTTTATTCACTAATGGAAGGCTAAGCCTTCCGGTATGCCTAACACCTCTAGAGTCCATTGACCACCCATAGTAATACTACAAATCAAGAGAAGAAGTGTTAGGCATACCGGAAGGCTTAGCCTTCCATTAGTGAATAAAGACCTATAGTTACCCTACCTTAGGATTCTGAGTTCAAAAGGACAAGCCAACACCCCCCTCCCGCACCAGCGTTGGGACGG